>Ga0065707_10081778_pt1 | contig 42535 bp, 54 predicted proteins | sample SwiRhicommuniRL3_FD_59094 | JGI IMG/M metagenome (GOLD analysis project Ga0065707, IMG submission 59094) | Switchgrass rhizosphere bacterial communities from Rose Lake, Michigan, USA - RL3 v2 (version 2) | ecosystem: Host-associated > Plants > Roots > Rhizosphere > Soil | place: East Lansing...
CCCCAAAAAAGCCCCGGCGGGACATTTCCCGGCAGGTCGCCTGAGAAGGAGGCTCCGTGAAACTCAGCCAGATCCCCCCGCTGGTAGCCTTTCGCTCCGTCCCCCGGGCTTAAAGGCGTTGGGAAGTAACGGAGTCTCCCTCTGAAGTGATCTCAGAGTGGGTAAAACTCCATATAAGTCCTACGGAAGTGGGGGTGAACTGTATGGCTGCGCCTCGAAGAAAGCCGAATGAAGGTCGGCCAAGACGTCCGCCGGCCACTACGCCTGAAGCTCGAGAGAACCAGCTCGTTTCATTGGCCGTTGAGCTCGCCGAAGAGCAACTTCGTAGTGGAACAGCTTCCGCTCAGGTCATCACGCATTACCTCAAGCTTGGTACGACTCGAGAGCAACTCGAGCAAGAACGTCTCAGGCAAGAAAACGCCCTGATGAAGGCCAAGATCGACAACATGGCCTCTCAAGCTCGAGTCGAGGAGATGTATACGAAAGCTTTGGAGGCTATGCGGTCGTATTCAGGGGGTTACACGGAAGATGGGTTCGAGGCCTAGAAGCTACACCGAGCTTTGTGTCATTCGATCCTTCGAAGATCGCTACAAGTACCTACAACTGCATGCATCTGTCGGAATCCAAACATTTGGGTTCGATAGATTCCTGAATCAGAGGTTCTATACCTCGGTTCAGTGGCGACAGGTCAGAGATCGAGTCATCGCGAGAGATAGAGGTTGCGATCTAGGGATCGAAGGTCGTGAGATCCACGATCGAGTCGTGATTCATCATATGAACCCGATGATAGTGGCCGATTTGACCGAAGGTCTTGACCACATTCTCGATCCCGAGTATCTGGTCACGGTTTCTCACAGCACTCACAACGCTATCCATTACGGCGACGAGAAACTGCTCACCAAACCACTAATCGCCAGGCGTCCTGGCGATACGAAACTTTGGTAAAGGAGCAACATGGTCACAACATCGACCATTCTCTCCCCGAACAAGAGCACCGGTCGTGGATCATCGGTCAGACTGATTGGGATTCACACCGCGGAAGCGCCTGAGAGTGCGACCACTGCCGAAGCCGTGGCGAGGTATTTCCTTGACCCGAAGGTTGAGGCTTCAGCTCACTGGTGCGTCGACAGCGACTCTCGAGTGCGATGCGTCAATGACCAGGACACCGCCTGGACACTCCCTCCAGTCAACGCTTCCTCGGTGAACCTCGAGATGGCCGGATACGCCAACCAGACCGAGGTTCAATGGCACGACCCGTACTCGTTGGCGGTCATGGAGAACGCCGCAATCTGCGTCGCCGAGTGGTGCACCAAGTTCAACATCCCAATTGTCCATCTGAGCGACACCGGGATCAGTCAAGGGGCCCGCGGGATCGTCGGACACGTCGACATCAACCGCGTCTTCAAGCGTTCCAACCACTCGGACCCGGGGCCAAACTTCCCCTGGGAGTATTTCCTGGGTCGAGTCGACAAGCATCATCTCGTGGTCGCCGGGTCACCGACGAAGCCCAGCTGTGTCGCGTTCCAGCGGGCGATTCGGACACCAGCTGACAACAGGTGGGGCGTGAACACCGACGAGAACGCCGACGCGTTGATCGCGGCTTCCGCATGGGGCGGCAACTCGTTCCCCTACGGGGTTTGGTTCACTCAGGTCGTCGTCGGAGCCATCAGCGACGGTACCTGGGGCCCGAAGTCGTCCGCGGCGCACACATCAACCGTCAAGAATGCCCAGCTCGCACTCAAGAGCATGGGATTCGATCCCGGACCCGCCGATGGCGTCTGGGGATCACGAACCCACGCGGCATTCGAGGCTGCGAGATCTGCCTGCCATATCTAGCTCGGACAAATCCCACATTGATTGGATAACCGCACCTAGATGATCTGGTAGATTATCATGCCTCAGGAAAGCATTCTCACATCGACGAAGAAGATCCTCGGTATTGACGCCGACTACACCGAGTTCGACCTGGATGTGATAACGCATATCAACACCGCGTTCATGTCCCTTAGGCAACTCGGGGTTGGTCCGGCCGATGGCTTCGTCATCGAGGACGATACCAAGGTTTGGGGCGATTTCTCGCCAAACATGGTCATGTTGGCGGCCGTGAAGTCCTATCTCTACTTCAAGGTTCGCCTGCTGTTCGATCCTCCGGCGACATCCTTCGCGATCGAGTCCATGGAAAGGACGCTCTCCGAGCTTGAGTGGCGTCTGAACGTCGTGGCGGAAACGATCACTCCTCCGAGCGACCCTACCGCAAGCTCTACAACCTCGTGCACGTAGAAAGGAGGTCTAGCGTGGGAGATGTCGAGACCTTTCTCGAACATTACGGTGTCAAGGGAATGCACTGGGGTGTTCGACGGGATCAGTCTTCGTCCTCCGGCGGTGGAGGTGGTGGAAAACCGGCGTCCAAGCCGAAGTCACCAGCCAAACCCAAGCCGCCAGCGTCCGATGACGCCAAGCGGGCCGCAGCCCTCAAGGAGAAGAGCAGAGCTGGGGGTTCGAAGGCGCTCTCCAACAAGGAGCTCCAGGACCTCGTCACTCGAATGAATCTCGAGAGCCAGTTCTCGAGACTCAGCGCCAACGATACCTCCGGGGCGAAGAAGTTCCTCAAGAATCTTGGGGAGCAACAGGCCAAGCAGCTGATCACGGCGAACACACCCAAGCTGATCGCGGCCATCAGCAATCGTCTAGTCAAGAGTTAGGAGGTTAGCGTTGAGTCTGTCGAACACAGCTACGCCCAAGTACTACGGGATGTTCCGTGCTGCAGTTCTCCGAGGTGAAATCCCTGTAAACCGGGAAATCGCTCTTGAGATGAACCGGATCGATGAACTCATCGCTAACCCGAACTTCTACTACGACAGCAGTGCGATCGAGGGCTTCGTTCGGTATTGCGAGAACGAGCTAACACTCACAGACGGCAGCGATTTCTTTCTGCTGGATAGCTTCAAACTGTGGGCTGAGGCGCTTCTTGCTTGGTTCTACTTCGTCGAACGAAGCGTATATCAGCCAAATCCTGATGGTCACGGCGGCCGATACGTTCGCGTGGTCATCAAGAAGCGACTGGTCAACAAGCAGTACCTTATTGTCGCTCGAGGTGCGGCCAAATCGATGTACGGCGAGTGCATTCAGAGTTACTTTCTGAACGTTGACACCTCAACGACACATCAGATTACGACTGCTCCGACAATGAAGCAGGCTGACGAGGTGATGGCGCCGTTCAGAACAGCCATCACGCGCGCTCGTGGTCCGCTTTTCAAATTCCTCACTGAGGGCTCGCTTCAAAACACGACCGGCTCAAGAGCTAATCGTGTCAAGTTGGCTTCGACGAAGAAAGGCATCGAGAACTTCCTTACGGGTTCCATTCTCGAGGTCCGACCGATGTCGGTCAACAAGCTTCAGGGTCTTAGGCCAAAGGTTGCCACGATCGACGAGTGGCTGTCGGGTGATATCCGTGAGGACGTCATCGGCGCGATCGAACAGGGCGCTTCGAAGCTTGACGACTACGTCATCGTGGCAACGAGCTCGGAAGGAACCGTCCGAAACGGCAGCGGCGACACCATCAAGATGGAACTCGCGGACATCTTGAAGGGCGAGTATCCAAACCCGCACGTCTCGATCTGGCACTACAAGCTCGACGAGATTGAAGAAGTGGCGGACCCATCGACTTGGCTTAAGGCTAACCCGAACCTCGGTAAGACGGTCTCATACGAGACCTACCAACTGGATGTTGAGCGCGCCGAGAAAGCACCGGCGACAAGAAACGACATCTTGGCGAAGCGGTTTGGGATTCCGATGGAAGGCTACACTTACTTCTTCACTTACGAAGAAACAATCCCACATCGCAAGCGTGAATTCTGGCGCATGCCGTGTGCGATGGGCGCTGACCTCTCACAGGGCGATGACTTCACAGCGTTCACCTTTCTCTTTCCTCTGAGCAATGGCGCTTTCGGTGTTAAGACTCGAAGCTACATCTCGAGCCTGACGCTTTTGAAGCTTCCCGGCGCTATGCGAGCCAAATACGACGAATTCATCAACGAGGGCAGTCTTCATGTTCTAGAGGGCACCGTTCTGGACATGATGGAAGTCTACGATGACGTCGAACGCTTCACTTTGGCGAACGAATGGGATGTCAGAGCCTTCGGCTTCGACCCGTACAACGCCAAGGAGTTCGTTACTCGCTGGGAAGCGGAGAACGGTCCTTTCGGGATCGAGAAAGTAATCCAGGGAGCCAGAACAGAATCGGTTCCTCTTGGTGAGCTGAAGAAGCTTTCGGAAGAACGAGCACTCATATTCGACCAGGCTTTGATGAGCTTCGCCATGGGTAACTCCATCACCCTGGAAGACACAAACGGCAACCGAAAGCTTCTAAAGAAGCGGCAAGAACAGAAGATCGACAACGTCGCCGCTTTGATGGATGCGTGGGTCGCCTACAAGCTCAACAAGGACTCATTTGATTAGGACAAATGGTGGTTTGTCGAATTTCCGGAGTATTTCATGAGAAAGGAGGTGAGATATGGCGGGCGCACTCGCGAGATTGAAGCATGCTTGGAATGCGTTTGTGTCCAACGAACAGGACCCCCGGCAGTATTGGGACGTTGGGGCTAGTTACGGACTGCGACCGGACCGTACCAGACTTCGAATCTCGAACGAGCGCTCGATCATATCATCGATCTACACTCGTCTGGGAATCGATGTCGCCGCGATCGACATTCGTCATGTCAGGGTCGACGACAACGGCCGCTATCTGTCCGACATCAACAGTGGTCTCAACAACTGTTTGCAGGTCGAGGCCAACATCGACCAGGGCGCAAGGGCTTTCCGCCAGGACGTAGCCATGACGCTCTTCGACAAGGGCGTTATAGCGATCGTTCCGGTCGATACCACATTGGACCCGTTGTCTTCGGGCGGCTATGACATCCAGTCGCTCAGGGTCGGTGAGGTGGTTGCCTGGTATCCAGCGCATGTCACTGTTCGTTTGTACAACGACAGAAAAGGCATTCGGGAGGATCTGACCCTTCCGAAGAGGACAGTAGCAATCATCGAGAACCCGCTCTACTCGGTGATGAACGAGGCGAACTCGACGCTTCAGCGGCTGATCCGAAAGCTGAACCTCCTGGACGCGGTAGACGAGCAATCGGCTTCCGGCAAGCTGGACATCATCATTCAGCTTCCATACGTCATCAAGACCGAAGCCCGACGTGCGGAAGCCGAGAAGCGCCGGAAAGAGATCGAGGTCCAGCTCAAGGGGTCGCAATACGGTATCGCCTACACAGACGGTACTGAGAAGATCACCCAGCTGAACCGACCGGCCGAGAACACCCTTCTTCAGCAGGTCGAGTACTTGACCAAACAGCTCTATGCACAGCTCGGCCTCACTGAAGAGATCATCAACGGAACCGCCGACGAGGCTACGAAACTCGATTACTACAATCGAACCATCGAGCCGGTTCTTGCTGCCATCACCGAGGGCATCAAGCGCGTGTTCCTCACGAGAACAGCAAGATCTCAAGGCCAGTCGGTCGTGTACATTCGCGATCCGTTCAGTCTCGTTCCCGTCAAGGACCTTGCCGAGATCGCGGACAAGTTCACACGGAACGAGATCCTCTCGTCCAACGACATGCGGTCCGTGATTGGCTTCCGCCCTGTCGAAGATCCGAAAGCCGACGAGCTGAGGAACAAGAACATACCGGCCGAATCACAACCACAGGGAGTCCCTCAAAATGGCAGCTGATTTCAGCGGCTACGCCACCAAGAACGGGCTGAAGTGCTCGGACGGCCGGATCATCACCCCCAACGCCTTCAAGATCAGCGATGGGAAGAGCGTTCCTCTCGTCTGGCAGCACCAGCACAGCGACCCGGCGAACGTTCTCGGCCATGCGATCCTCGAGAACCGGGAAGACGGCGTCTACGCTCAGGGGTTCTTCAACAACACCCCTGCGGCAGCCACGGCGAAGGCTCTCGTGAAGCACGGTGATGTCACCGCGCTCTCGATCTACGCCAACCAGCTGGTGCAGAAGGGAGCGGAGGTTCTCCACGGCGTCATTCGTGAGGTGAGCCTGGTTCTCTCGGGAGCCAACCCGGGCGCACTGATCGATACTGTCGCGGTCCACGGTGACGACGAGTTCCACGTCGCCGATGACGTGGTGGTCTTCTACTCGGAACTCGCTCTCGAGCACTCCGCCGCATCTGAAGAGCCGGACCCGGAGCCGGTCGTCCACGCGGACCCTCCGAGCGTCGACCCCACGGTCGCCGAGGTCTTCGATTCGCTCGACGAGATGCAGAAGCAAGTCGTCTACGCCATGATCAGCGCGGCGCTCGAGCAGTCGGCCACGACCGGCGACGACGCGACCAACTCCACGCAGCACAACTCCGAAGAAGGGGAGCCTGTGAGCCGCAACGTCTTCGACCAGACCGAGGACCAGAACAAGAAGACCGAGGGCGCCACGCTCTCCCACGCCGACGTGAAGGGGATCGTCGCTGACGCGATGAAGATCGGCTCCTTCAAGGACGCGGTCGAGGCCTACGCGCTGAAGCACGGGATCGAGGACATCGACGTCCTGTTCCCCGAGGCGAAGCTGCTGACGGACCAGCCCGACTTCGTCAAGCGGCGGACCGAGTGGGTCGCCAAGATCCTCGGCGGCGCCCGCAAGTCGCCCTTCTCGAGGATCAAGACCGTCCTGGCCGACATCACGCAGGCCGAGGCTCGTGCCAAGGGTTACATCAAGGGTAACCTCAAGCAGGAGGAGTTCTTCGGCGTCACCAAGCGGACCACCACGCCGACCACCGTCTACAAGAAGCAGAAGCTCGACCGGGACGACATCGTCGACATCACCGACTTCGACGTGGTCACCTGGCTCAAGGGCGAGATGCGTCTGATGCTGGACGAGGAGCTCGCTCGCGCGGTTCTGATCGGCGACGGTCGCGACGTCTCGGACATCGACAAGATCAAGGACCCGGCGGGCGCGTCCGACGGTGCGGGCATCCGGTCGATCCTGAACGACCACGAGATGTACACCACGACCCTCACGGTGAACATCGACGACGCCAACTCGAGCCCCGACGAGATCGTCGACGCGATCGTCAACGGCATGCGGTTCTACCGCGGCACCGGAATGCCGACGTTCTACACCACCCTCCCCGTCCTGACCAAGCTGTTGCTGGCCAAGGACACGCTTGGTCGTCGTCTGTACGCGACTCAGGCCGAGCTGGCGTCCGCTCTGATGGTCAGCGACATCGTGACCGTCGAGCCGATGGAGGAGGTCACCGACCTCCTGGGTGTCATCGTCAACCTGCAGGACTACGTTCTCGGCGCCGACCGTGGTGGCGAGGTCTCGATGTTCGACGACTTCGACATCGACTACAACCAGCAGAAGTACCTCATCGAAACCCGCCTTTCCGGCGGCCTGGTGAAGTACAAGGCTGCGCTGGCCATCAAGAAGACCGCGGCGGCGAACGTCCTGGTCGCTCCGAACAAGCCGACCTTCGTTCCGGCCACCGGCGTGGTGACGATCCCGACGCAGACCGGTGTCGTCTACAAGAACTTCGACACCAGCGCGACGCTGACCGCCGGCGCGCAGTCGGCTCTGGCCTCGGGCGCTTCCCTGAACGTGCTCGCGGTCCCGGCGTCGGGCTACTACTTCGGCTCCAACGCCGAAGACCAGTGGACCTTCACGCGTCCGTAGTTCCGATACGAAGGGTGTAGTGTGGCGCGATTCCGCGGCGTCGTGGGATACGCCACCAGCCAAGAGACTGCTCCAGGCGTCTGGACGGATACAATCACCGAACGATCGTATTTCGGTGACATTATCCGGGACACCAGGCGCCTGGAGCCCTCTTTGGAGAAGCTCAACAGCGATATTACTGTTGGGAACTCCTTCAGTATCGTGGCTGATGCGTATGCCAACGAGCACTTCTTCGCCATGAGGTATGTCGCTTGGCAGGGGAAGAACTGGACCATCACTAACGTGGAGGTTCGACGTCCCCGTCTTATCCTGTCGATAGGAGGACTCTGGAATGGGGACACGGCTGGACCTCCAGGGGGTCCTTGAGGACTTGCTGGGGTCTGAGCACGTATATTTCCAGCCTCCTCCGAATGTGACGATGGTCTACCCAGCCATCGTCTACAACCGTGACTACCAGGTCACTCAGTTCGCGGACAATCGTCCTTATGCCCGCAAGCTTCGATACCAGGTCACGGTCATCGACAGAGATCCAGACAGCCTCGTGCCAGATAAGGTTGCTGAGTTGCCTTTGGCGACGTTCGTCAGGCATTTCACAGCCGACAGTCTGAATCACGACATCTACGACGTGTACTACTAGGGAGAACCATGACGGCACTCGTCTGGGACGACGCTGGGAATCGCACTTTCGAGACGGGTGTGGACCACGGCGTCCTGTACCCGCTGAACCAGACGTCTCACATCTACGACACCGGCGTTGCCTGGAACGGTCTGACCACGGTCACCGAATCCCCCGGCGGCGCGGAGTCCAACCCGCAGTACGCGGACAACATCAAGTACCTGAACCTGCTGTCGGCTGAGACGTTCGGCGCGACGGTCGAGGCGTACACCTACCCGTCCGAGTTCGGCGCCTGCGACGGCACCGCGGAGCCCACCCCGGGTGTCAAGGTCGGCCAGCAGAACCGGCAGACGTTTGGTCTCTCGTACAGGACGCAGGTCGGCAACGACCAGAACTCCGAGGCCGGCTACAAGCTGCATCTCGTCTACGGATGCCTGGCGGCTCCGAGCGAGAAGGCCTACGCCACAGTGAACGACTCGCCGGAGGCGGTGACCTTCAGCTGGGAGATCTCGACCACACCGGTTCCGGTCACTGGCCTCAAGCCGACTTCGCTGCTCGTCATCGATTCCACGGAGGTTGACGCCGGCGCTCTCGCCGACCTCGAGGCGCTCCTGTACGGAACGGTCGGTACCGACCCGTCCCTTCCGATGCCGGACGACGTGATCGCGCTCTTCGACGGGACCGTCACGCAGGTCACGCCGACCGTTCCGACGTTCTCCTCGAACACCATCACCATCCCGACCGTCACAGGCGTCACCTACTACATCAACGGCGAGTCGGTCACGGGCGCTGTCCCGATCACCGTCAACACCGTCGTCAAGGCGCGGCCGAACACCGGCTACAAGTTCCCCGCGGTTACCGACGACGACTGGCTGTACATCCACACGTAAGCCAGCCAGCACGAGAGGAGGTAGAGAGTGCTCCGAGTCACGATCGCAGTGTCCGAATCCTTCGACGAGGAGAAGAACGAGTTCATCACCGAAGGCGTCGACCTGGACTTGGAGCACTCTCTACTGTCTTTGTCAAAATGGGAGTCGAAGTGGGAGCTCCCATTCCTTGGCCGAGAGACAAAGACTGACGAACAGGTCCTTGATTACATCCAGGCAATGATCGTAGGACCTGAACCCCCTCCTCAGGTCCTACATCTGCTCTCGGCCAAGAACATCGAAGACATTAACACATACATCAACGCCAAGATGTCGGCGACCTGGTTCAACGATCCAAAAGGTCCGACAAGAAGCCGAGAAACGATAACATCCGAATTGATCTATTACTGGATGATTTCCCTCGGTATTCCGTTTGAGTGCCAAACGTGGCATTTAAACCGACTTCTTACGTTGATCCGCGTTTGTAACATCAAGAACGCGCCCAAGAAGAAGATGACCAAGACCGAGCAGGCTCAGAATCAGCGAGCTCTGAACGAAGCTCGTCGAGCTCAGCTGGGAACCAAGGGGTGAGAGAGGAGGATGGATGACGCGGGTTGTTTGGGATACTCCTAAGGAACGCGTTTACGAGTACGGCATCGATCGAGGAATTCTTTACGTTCCTGGACACGAAGGCGTACCGTGGAACGGGCTCACTTCGGTTGCCGAAAAGCCGTCTGGCGGGGACTCGACACCATACCACATCGACGGCGTCAAGTATCTGAATGTCTCCTCCAGCGAAGAGTTCGCGGCTACCATAACAGCTTTCACCTATCCGCCAGAATTCGAAATCTGCGATGGGTCCGCGCAAATCTACACCGGTTTGTTCGCGCTACAGCAACCGCGAGTCCCATTCAACTTCTCTTACAGGACTTTGGTCGGGAATAGCGAGACGCCGGATCTCGCTTACAAGATTCACTTCGTCTACAACGCCATGGTCACACCGTCCGAGCGTAACAACCAGACGGTGTCGGAAGATCTCGATCCCATGGACTTCAGCTGGGACATATCGGTTCTCCCGATATCAACGCCGGGGTTCAGAGAGACTTCGCATTTCATTCTGGATACTCGAATCGCTCATACCGGGGCCGTTCTGGCGATCGAGGACATCCTCTATGGTGACGCGGACCATGATCCACGTATGCCAACGATCAGCGAGATGGTCGACACGATCGAGCTCTACGCGGATCTGCGTGTTATTGACAACGGCGACGGTACCTTCACCGTAATCGGCCCGGACGCAGCCGTTCTGATGCTCGATGCGTACCGATTCCAGATCGCTTGGCCTTCTGTGGTCATTCTCGACGCCAACCGATTCAGCGTTACCTCGCTGTAGGAGAGGAGGGTCCATGGTTACCACCGTAATTGGGATGACTGCCGCCAGAATCACCGAGCTGGTGGACGCGCTCATCCAGTCGGGAAGTGTTGACGAGGATGGAAACATCATCCTCACACAGCACGACGGCACCGAGAACATCATTGGGCAGATCCCGGTCAGTGTCAGCCCTGGGGAACTGACCTCGATTCTCGCCAGCTACGCTACTACTGCTGCCGTGACATCGGCGATCAGTGCGGCTCTGGCCTCGTACGTCACATCATCGGCATTGACGTCAACGCTCGCGTCTTACGCGACGACTTCCGCTGTGACGTCGGCTCTGGCCTCGTATTCCACGACCACCGCGATGAACTCGGCGATCAGCTCGGCGATTTCCACCGCTCTGGCCTCGTATTCCACGACGTCGGCGATGAACACCGCGATTGGCAACCCCGTTGTGTCGTCCACGATTGACTCATCGCGGAACCTGATCAACACCAGGAAAGACACGACCACCGCCACAGTCGGCAACATTCCCGGGATGTACCTTTACAACGGATCGGCCTACGCCCTCGCCTCCACAAACGTCTACGTCGGGAACACGGCGCCTACTTCGCCGGTGAACGGCGCCGTCTGGTTCGACACGACCTGATAGGTGATGATCGTCAATGCCATATACTGAGACGGTCATTGATACCTTCGGTACTGGTAGCGTTCCAAGCTCGACCACCTGGGCAACGATTGGGACATCGACAGGTGTAACCGTCTCGAGTGGTGCAGCTCGAATTCTGCCGACGAGCACTACCGAGCGCGGCTTGATGCAGAAAGCTCGGTCGTTCAACCTTTCGAACGGCATTGTCGGGATGAAAATCTCGCAAAGCGGTACTCGTACGTCCGGCTGTCTTCTGACGCTCATTGTCGAAGACACCAACAACGCAACACCGAACGCGTCACGTCAGATCCAGATCGTCATGGACTCCACCACGTGGTTCTTCGACCAACTCAACGGTGCTGGAACAGCCAGCAAGGTCGGAGAAGGCACCGGCGGTGGTCTGAGCTCGTGGGCCGCAGGCGACTGGATGGGATTTGGCTACGACAGTAGCACTTTCCGGTTCTACAAGTCGTCCGACGGTCAAACGTGGACCGAGCTGGGACACTGCTCCATATCCAGCTTTACCACAACCGCGGTTGCTATCGGTATCGACATCATCAACTTCGATGCCACCGGTGCTTCAACGTGGACCGTCATCATCGACGAAGTTGGCTCCTTCGTCCCATCGGTCGCCAGCCATGTCATGAAAGTTCGCGTCGGTGGTGCCTGGGTTACCGTCGCCACGGCAAAAGTGAAGGTTCGTGTCGGTGGTGCCTGGGTGGCGTGCACGCCGAAGGTTCGAGATGGAGGCGTTTGGGTCAGTTTCTAGGAAGGGGCCCGCATGGTTGTAGAATTCAGGTCTACAGGTTCTTTCCAGAAGACCGAAGACTTCCTTCAGCGTCTGTCGAAGCAAGACATATTCGCGGCTCTCGATTCCTATGCTCGTGCTGGCGTTGAAGCACTGAAGTCGGCGACTCCGTTCGAAACTGGTGTCACCTCCGAATCATGGAGTTACCAGATAAGTAAGTCTTTCGGCACGTACAAGATCACTTGGTCGAATTCGCACGTGGTCAACGGTGTCCCAGTGGTCATAATGCTTCAGTATGGCCACGGAACGGGAACCGGTGGTTACGTTCAGGGTCGTGATTTCATCAACCCGGCAATCAGGCCCATATTTGACAAGATTTCTAGCGACGTCTGGAAGGCGGTGACTTCTGCGTGAGCAGCATCGAACAGCGCGTTGTCGAAATGACATTCAGGAGCGCCGAATTCCTGAATGGCGTCAACCAGTCCATCGAGGCGCTACAAAGGCTCAAGCAGAACCTGAACCTCGATGGAGCGGCGGACAGTCTCAACAAGCTCGACGACGCCGGTAAGCGATTCTCTCTCGCAGGTCTCGCCAATGGCGTAGAAACCATCGCATCCAAGTTCAGCGCGATGGGTATTGCTGGCGTCACAGCTATGGCGAATATCGCCAACCGAGCTGTTGATGCTGGTATTTCGATGGTCAAGTCGCTCACCATCGACCCGATCAAGGCCGGTCTGCAGGACTACGAAACCAAGATCAACGCAATTCAGACGATCTTGGCCAACACGTCCGCCGCAGGAACCACGCTCAACGACGTCACGGCAGCTCTTGACCAGCTGAACACCTACGCTGACAAGACGATCTTCAACTTCGCCGACATGACGAAGAACATCGGCTACTTCACCGCGGCCGGTGTGAATCTGCAAACCTCGGTCGACTCGATCAAGGGTATCTCTAACCTTGCCGCGTTGTCAGGAGCCAGTGCCGAGCAGGCTTCTGGTGCGATGTACCAGCTCTCTCAGGCTATCTCGGCTGGTAAGGTCACGCTTGAGGACTGGAACTCGGTCGTCAACGCGGGTCTTGGCGGCAAGATCTTCCAGGACGCCTTGATCAACACTGCTCGTCAGCACGGCATTGCTGTCGACGATATGATCAAGAAGCAGGGAAGCTTCCGACTCTCCCTGCAAGAGGGTTGGCTTACCTCTCAAGTTCTCACCGAGACGCTTACACAGTTCACCGGTGACCTGAGTCTTGAGCAGATCAAGGCTATGGGCTACACGGATCAAGAAGCCCAAGCCATCCTGAAGATGGGCCAGAACGCGGTTGCGTCGGCCACGAATATCAGGACTATCACCCAGCTGTTCGGGACGCTCAAGGAGGAAGTCGCCTCTGCTTGGGGCTCCGTCTGGGAAACCCTGATCGGCGACATCAATACTTCGACTTCGCTTCTTACGAAGGTCCACGGCGTACTCGGAAACCTATTCACGGCCCCCGTGAACGGGCTGAATAACTTTCTCAAAGGTTGGGTCGAGCTCGGCGGCAAGCAAGCCCTGATCGATGCGCTCAGCTCGGCTTTCAAGACGCTCAGCTCTATATTCAGCACGATCAAGGGTGCTTGGAAGGAAGTATTCCCCCCGGCAACTTCTCAAGACCTTGTTGATCTTACGGTCAAATTCAAGGCCTTCGTCGAGTCTTTGAAGCCGAGCGAACAAACGCTCGAAAACCTGAAGAAGACTTTCGTCGGCTTGTTCTCGATCTTGAGAATCGGCTGGGACGTTGTCGAGGGCGTCTTCTCGGTTATTGGGAAGTTGTTCGGCGCAGTGGCTGGCGGTGGTGGAGGATTCTTCGCCCTCACGGCCAAGGTCGGAGACTTCGTCGTTCGGCTTCGTGAAGCCATCGAGAGTGGCGGAGCCCTCGCCAAGTTCTTCGAGGTTCTTGGTAATGCTCTCGCCTTCCCGATCAAGCTTATCGGGGACGCCATCGGTAAGGTCGGTGGTCTTGGCGAAGCATTCAACAAGGCCGGCGATTTCCTTTCGCCGTTCATCGAGAAGATCAAGACTGCGTTCAGCGGTATCGCTACAGCCGTCTCGAGTGCTATCCAGAACGCCGACTGGGGGCAGATAGTCCAGGTCCTCGAGGGTGTTCTTGGCGGCGGAGTCCTTCTCTCCATCAGGTCCTTCTTCAACCGTATTGGACAGGACGGCGGCGGAGGAGGAATTCTCAGCGGGCTCAGGGATTCCTTCGATGGCTTGACTGGCGCGTTGACCGCCATGCAGACCAACCTGAAGGCCGACACGCTTCAGAAGTTGGCCATCTCGATCGGTATTCTTGCCGCGTCGCTGGTGGTCTTGTCGTTCGTCGACGTCGACAAGCTCGGCCCAGCGCTCGCCGCGATCACCGGAATGATGGTTGAGCTGCTCGTCGCCATGCAGCTCGTTGGTCGTGTCGCTGATACTAGCGGCGTCGTCAAAATGGCAGTAATTTCCGGGGCTTTGATCCTGCTATCCACAGCGATCTTGGTCCTGTCGGCTGCTGTTGCGATTCTGTCCCAGTTCAGCTGGGAAGAGCTCGCCAAGGGTCTCGCCGCTATCGCGGTTATGCTGACGTTGCTGACTGCATCCGTGATGCTGATGTCCGGAAACACCAAGGGCGTCTACGCATCCGCAGCCGCGATGGAACTTATGGCAGTGGCCATGAATGTTATGGCTATCGCTGTCGGCAAGCTCGGTGCGATGGATTGGGCGACCCTCGGCAAGGGCGTCGGTACTATTGCGGCGTTGCTTCTGGCTGTGGCGGGATTCAGCAGACTCAATGCTGGCGGAATGCTCACCACCGCTGCAGGAATGGTGGTTCTCGGCGCTGCTCTTGAGATCATGGTCGATGTCATCGGGAGATTGAGCAACTTCTCCTGGGGTGAGATCGGCAAGGGTCTAGCGACTATCGCGGCATCCCTGCTCATCGTCGCCGGCGCCATGCAACTTATGCCTGCCAATATGCTGCTCACCTCCATCGGACTACTGGCGGTGTCGGCAGCACTGGTGATCATGTCTCAGGCTCTCCAGAACATGGGAGGGATGACCTGGGGCGAGATCGCCAAGGGATTGACCGTTCTCGCGGCGTCGCTTCTGCTAATCGCTGCTGCAACAATGGCGATGCAAGGAGCTCTTCCGGGGGCAGCGGCAATCCTTGTTACGGCGGCAGCTTTGGCCGTTCTCGCTCCTGTTCTCGAAGCTTTCGGGAGCATGAGTTGGACGGAGATCCTCAAGGGATTGACCACTCTGGCCGGGGTCTTCGTGATTCTCGGCGTGGCGGGTTACGCTCTTGCTCCGGTTGCCCCTATCGTCCTTGCGTTGGGCGCGGCGGTTGCACTCCTTGGTGCAGGAGTACTCGCTGCAGGGGTGGGTGTTCTTGCCTTCGCAGCGGGTCTTACCGCTTTGGGTGTGGCTCTTGGCGTATCCGGCGCCGCTCTTGTGGCTTTCACCGCATCGCTCATCACGCTTATTCCTGCGGCCCTCAGAGCTGTTGGCGAAGGTATCATCGAGCTCGCAAACGTCATCGCTCGTGGCGCTCCCGCAATCACGGGAGCCTTTGTAGCGATTCTGACTGCGCTGGCCGACGCCATCATCACGGCGATGCCGAAGATCATCCAGGCATTCACGACGATCATCCTCGGTCTGCTCCAGGCGATCAATACCGTCGCGCCGCAGATCATTGCGACCGAAGTGAATCTCCTGACTCTGATGCTCAACGCCATCGTCGACATGGTTCCAAAGTTTGTTGACGCCGGTCTGAAGATTATCACAGGTGTCCTCAGGGGAATCGCGGATAACATCCCCAAGGTGGCGCAGGCCGCGGGTGACGTGGTCATCGCGTTCATCAACGCTTTGGGTGCTCAGGCTCTTCGTATTACAGTTGCCGCAGCGGATATGATTATCACGTTCGTGAACGGCCTTGCCGCGGCTATCCGGGATAAGGGTCCCGAACTCAGAGCTGCTGGTGCGAACCTGGCTGCCGCTATCGTGGATGGTATCACTGGTGGTCTGGCTGGAGCGGTTAGCTCGGTTGCCTCTAAGGCCGCCGATCTTGCTAGAGGTGCCCTGAATGCAGCCAAGGCAGCACTAGGAATCAACTCGCCTTCGCGGGAGTTCCGCCTCGTTGGTGAGTTCGCCGGCCAAGGTATGGTCGTTGGTCTTGTAAACAGTGGACGAGTGGTTAACCGCGCTGTCGGTGCCGTCGCTGCGCAGGCCATTCAGACCATGCGAGTCAGTCTGTCTGGTCTGGGCAACATTGTCAACGAGGAATTCGCCATCGTTGGGCCGACAATCACTCCAGTTCTCGATCTGTCGAGGGCAAAGCAGGGGTACAGCGAGTTGACGGCATTGTCCAAGGATCAGCTCATCAACGCCAACACCTCTACCAACAAGGCCACGTCCATATCCACGCAGAACGCTGGGGCTACCGCTACTTCGGATTCGACCAGCACCTTCGAGGTCCCAGGCCTCACGTTCATTCAGAACAACACGTCGCCGAAGGCTCTGTCGGCGGGGGAAATCTACCGGCAGACCAAGAACCAGCTATCCGTGGTGAAGGGGGGAATCCCGACCAATGCTAAGTAGAGTTGAGGTCCAGAACAACAGGGGCGACACTCTCTCACTTCCGCTGTCGAATACCTCCGGCGGATATCTGGTGAAAGCAATCGAGGGTTTGGACCCCGTCAAGGCCACTTTGGTGTCCACCACCATCGCTCAGGTCGACGGGGCCAAGCTCCAAACCAGTAGGCGTGATCCGCGAAACATCACGATGCGTCTCGGGATCGTTCCGAACCACACCACCAGCACAGTCCAAGGACTTCGGGAGTATCTCTATCGATTCTTGCTCCCCCAGGCGAGCGTTGACCTCAAGTTCTATTTCGACGAGGTTCTTGAGGCCGTCACTTCGGCCGTGGTTGAGACATTCGAGACGAGTCTCTTCTCTGCCGACCCTGAGATCAACGTTTCCCTGGTCTGCTATGACCCGAACTTCTATGCGCCGTTCCCGGTAGAGCTCTCGGGCTTGACCGTCACGACAACGGACATGGAAGAGATGACATATTTCGGGATGGCCGACGCCGGCTTCATTCTGCATGTGGACATAACGGCTGACGTGCCGGGTGTTACTCTGCAGATCGCTCGTCCAGACAACATCGTTCAGACCTTGAACGTCGAGGCGGACCTGCTGGCGGGCGATGAGGTCGTCGTCAACACCATTCCTGGATTCAAGGGCGCAAGTAGAATCCGGGCAGGAATCTCGAGTTCGCTCCTTTACGCGGTCGACGCTATACCGGAATGGGCCAGTTGGGCCTCGGGCGTCAACCTCTACAGGGTCAACTCCACGGTCGCCGGCATGCCCTACACAATCTCGCACACGGTCAAGCTTAGTGGGTTGTGATGGACCTATATCTGCTTAATGACCAGCTTCAGCGAGAAGAGGTCGTCGAAGGGTACGAGTCGCTGATCTGGACGGAGAGATACACCGCCTGGGGAGACTTCGAGCTCAAGGTTCCATCTACGCCGATCGCTCGCAACATATTCAGGGCTGATCGATTCCTCTGCATGAGCGAGTCGACATACGTCATGAAGATCGAGACTGTGATCGACAACTACGACGACGAAGGTCGTCGTATACTTGAGATCAGTGGCCGGACAATAGAGTCTCTGCTGGACGATCGAGCGGCTATGCCGGCTATCGACGATCTCACCACTACTCCGAAATGGGAACTGACTGGAACGCCTGGCAACATTGCTCGGGAGATGTTCGAGACGATCTGTGTTGATCATGTTCTCAGTGCCGCCGACGCGTTTCCATTTTACACAGCCGGAACTATACTTCCTAGTGGAAACATACCCGAGCCCGACGATGTAGTGACGATTCTGTTCGATCCGGACACGTTGTACGGGTCACTCAAGAAATTGTGTGATCTGTATAACCTCGGATTCAGAATTGTTCGTAACGGTGATACGTCGGAGCTATATTTCGAGATCTACACCGGATCGAACAGAACCGCCAGTCAGACCGTGTACCCGGCGATCATATTCAGTCGAGCCTTGGACAATCTGGCCAACACCGCGGTCCTGATGTCCACCGCGCAGATTAAGAATGTCGCCTACGTGTTCGCCAAGAACGGGTCGGCCACGGTCTACAGCGTCGGTGCTGACACGACCGCAACAGGGTTTGAGCGTCGAGTGCTGGTCGTGAACGCGAACGACATCGACACTGCAGCCGGGCTCGAGCTGGATTCGCAGCTAGCTCAGCGAGGTCTGGAAGAGCTCTGGAAGCACCGCAAGATCTACCAGTTCGACGGTGAGATCTCGCAGTACAACCCGTTGAAATACGGTGTCGACTACAACCTCGGGGACCTGGTCGAGCAGCAGGACGAGACTGGGTTCGGCAACCTGGTCATCGTCACTGAGCAGATATTCGTTCAGGATTCCGAGGGTTTCAGGTCCTACCCGACGTTGTCCTTGTACGAAACGCTCGTGCCTGGTACGTGGGCCAAGTGGGACCCGCCTGACGAGGAATGGGTGGAGGTCAGTCCGACCATTGTCTGGGGCAGTCTCTAGAAAGGATTGACATGGCTGTAGGTGATGACGCCAGTGGGGCCGGTTACCCGCTGGTCCCAGACACCGGCGATGAAGGCCAGGTTCGGTACGGAGCTCGAGAGATCAATCGGACGCGAGACTTCATCGCTCAGGTGAAATCTCTGATCCTGTCAACCTGGCCAGTCAACAAGGGCGGTACCGGCGCAACCACCGCCGCGGGGGCCAGAACCAACCTCGGCATCTCATCGGGAACAGCCGACCCCTCAGACGCGGTTGGTGGGGCCGTAAACGGTAACATCTACTTCAAGATCGTGGGGTAATCATGCCCCCGATTACCGGCACAACGATCGATGTAACCTGGGCTGGGCAGATAGCTATCATTGTCCAGCAAGGCGAGCAGAACTACGCCAACGTAACAACGGCGGTGCACGTCCTTGGTGGTATCAACAACATCGGCGACCACCGGATCAGCCACTTTCCCAGGGATATTGTCAGCGCGATCACTGGAGATTACTCGTGGTCTGATCCGGCCTGGAACTTCGACCTCTATCCAGGACAGACGCAGGTCTTCTCCGATCACACGTTCATCGTTCCGCACGGTAGTGACGGAAACAAAACCGTCAACTTCGTGGTTCACTATGGTGTTACCGGTACCTGGGAGTTCGGCGATAACAAGGCTGTATCAATCAGTCTTGCCCTCGATCGGATTCCCAGGAAGCCGGCCCCACCGACTCCGCCAATTCTTTCCAACGCCACGCCGACGAGCGTGTTCGTTGCTTGGGACGCGCCCTCGAGCGACGGCGGATCGGCGATCACCTCGTACCTGCTGCGACGCTACAACGGGTTCACGACGACTGGTTCATTCAAGGAGTACTGGACCGGCGGCCTGTCATATTTGGTCAATGATCTGACCCCTGGGGCCGTTTACACGTTCGTGGTGTACGCGAAGAACGACGCTGTCGAAAATAGTGGCTTTTCGGACCCTTCGCCCGGAACGTCCACAATTCCACTCGGCGGATCTGATATACGAACCGGAGACGTCTGGAAATCCGCAGTTCCATACGTTCGTATCGACGGGCAGTGGAAAATCGCCGTGCCATACGTAAGGACCGGCGGTTTGTGGAAACGAACGAACTGATTGGGGGTTCTGTGGAGCTATTAGTTTCAAATGCGGTCGCCATATTCGCGTCCGTAATGGCTTCCTCAGGCTTTTGGGCGTATTTCAAAAGTAAAGAGAATCGGAAGGATGCTAATACGGTTCTCCTTCTGGGTCTCGCCCACGATCGGATCGTTCACCTTGGGATGGGATACATCAATCGGGGGTATATTTCCAAGGACGAGTACGAAGACTTTATGAAATACCTGTACGGCCCATATTCCACATTCGGGGGGAACGGCCTCGCTGAAAGGATCGCTGCTTCGGTCTCGGAGCTCCCTTTCAGGAGTGTCAACAGCAATGCCGCAAATAACGTGCCTAGGGGGCGAGTTAGGTAATGAAGCCTTTCAGCAGCAAGATGTACAATGTTCTGAAGATCGTCGCTTTGATTTGGCTGCCGGCCATCGCGGCGCTCTACACCGGTATTGCTACTCTCTGGAGCATCGGTCACGTCGCCGAGGTGGTCGGGACCATCACCACCGTGGATACCTTCCTCGGCGCGCTTCTCGGCGTCTCGACGGCTTCCTACAACGCCAAGGCGCCCTCGGACGGTTCGTTGGTGATCGACAAGACCAACCCGCTGAAGGATACCTATAGCCTGGAGATCTCGACGCCGCTCGAGGACTTGGAGAACCGAACCGCGATCACGCTCAGGGTCAGGCCCTCGGCTTACGTTTGATCGCAGGCAAAACACGTAGTATAGTGAGATCACTCCGAAAGGATTATCGTGTTTACCTTTAGGAACTACGTGTCGTCATTCTTCAAGTCCGAGTCTGAGCCCAACCGCCTGGACCCTGTGATCGACCAGCTGATCCTCGAACTAGGGGGTCATGATGGAGAATCCGACGAGTACACCCAGATCTGCGAAAACCTCAAACTCCTGTACGAGGCCAAGGCCAATGAGCCGAAGCCAAGTGCAGTGAGTCCAGACACCATCGCAGTCATCGCGGGAAACATCGCCGGAATCGCCATGATCCTCAGCTACGAGAAGGTCAACGTCGTCACGTCCAAGGCTCTTGGGTTCGTCCTCCGAACCAAGACCTGACCCACGGTTCAAGTCCAAACCCGAATCTAATGAGTAATCTAGAGCAGAGCCCCGCATAATCAATCATAGTCGATTGTGCGGGGTTTCTGTTTTTACTCGCCATATCAAAAAATTCCCGGGGGAGTCAATCGCAAAACTAGCACGCGGTATAATGAAAGGAGTTCTACTAGACGGTACCAGGGAGTACATGCAGAAGACGTAAATCTTCGCCCTGGCTCCTCGCGAAAGCGAGAGGGAGTTCTAGTAGGCGGTACCTGGGAGTAAATGCAGAGGCGTACCTCGCCCAGGCTTTTCATTTTTTCGAGGCGGGAGAGGTTTATGGAGAATCAGGAACTCATTGAACTGGTCGGAATCGAGACCATCGAGCAGATATCCGATCGGATATGGAAGGAACTCAAGCAGCACGTGTGGGGCGAGAGTAGTTCTTGTGATTGTTTGACATTGGCTGCCCTCAACACCCTGACCAATCTCGGCTTCGACATCGTAAAGAAGTAATAACGTCGCAGAACTAGCAAGGGGTATAATGAAGTCCACACCGAGAGTTAGGCTGCTCATAATCATGACCGAAAACGCCGAAACCCTTGTCAGCACCAAGCCGTCCGCCAAGCGCGAGGCCGTAGCGAACGTCGCATCCGTCGCCACGACCATCGTCCTGGGCATCGCGGCCAACGTGCTGATCAAGAAGATCAGCGGCAAAGTCCACGACACGATCGCCGAACCCGAAGCCGAGTAACTTCAACACCCAAAAACATGAGATCACGTAACCCGTGGTCTCATTATTTCTCGAAGGATTGACGTGGGCCGAAGACTTACAGAGGGCGCGGTATGTGGTACATGTGGGCGGAATGTCGGATTGCGACCTATGGCCCCGGTGCTAAGTCCTTCACCCACCACAATTCGCAACAGTAAGCGTCAGGTTGCGATACATGACTACCCCAAGGATCACCCGAAAAAGGGCACCCGGTGTCTCGGTAGTGGAAACTTCGTGGAGAAGACTTGGAGCAGAGCTGCCGGAGAACGCTCCTCGTAGATCCTTGTCCATTGAGCCGTCGAAAGGTTTGTTATGCCACATTCATCCTGGCTCATCAAGTCGACCAGAGTTCTGAAGGAGAATTCGCCAGCCATCCTTTCTGGTGCTGCGATCGCCGGTGTCATCGGCACGGTCATCTTGGCGATCAAGGCTGCACCCGAAGCCGTCAAGCGTGTTGAGGAACTCAAGGAAGACGAGCGAGTCGAGCACAACCGAGAGGAAGTCACCCCGAAGGAGATCCTGGCGGTCACCTGGAAGGCATATCTTCCAACCGTCATCTCCGGCGTAGCCACAATCGTCTGCATCGTCGGTTCGAACGCGATCGGGGCGAGGAGGTCGGCCGCGGCATTCGCCGCCTACACCCTGGTCGACTCCACCTTCACCGAGTACAAGGAGAAGGTCCTCGAGCAGATCACACCGGCGAAGGCGCGAAAGATCGAGGACGAGATCCAGCGGGATCGTGTCGCCGACAAGCCGCCATCGTCCACCCAGGTGTTCATCACTGGGACGGGGGAACAGCTTTGCTACGATTCCCTGACTGGTCGGTACTTCAAGAGTGACATCGAGAAGATCCGGCAGTCGGTGAACGTGATCAACGACCTGGTTCTCCGGGAGATGTACGCCTCTCAGGACGAGTTCTACGAGATGCTCGGGCTGAAGTCGACGAAAATTGGCGCCGAGATGGGTTGGACCGTCGGACATCTCCTCGAGGTCGAGTTCTCGTCGCATCTCACCGAGGACGGTCAGCCATGCCTGGCCATCACCTACAAGAAGTTGCCGAAACTCGATTACCAGAAGTTCTAACAGAAAGCTGAGTAGGAAGATGAAGTCTCGAGCCAACGATCTTATCTGGCGAGCAATCCCCTACTTCCTTGCGGTGCTGCTCTACCTCGCGCACCAGCGCCTTTCACAGAGCACCCGCCCGAAAGCCGAAGCTCTCGCAATGTCGCGTGATGTCGCGAGAATCGCAAGGTCCATTGTGGAACCGACGTACCCGACCAAAGGTGGGAAAATGACCGAGAAGACCACAAACACCACGAAGGTCAAGACCGACTCCGCGGAGCCGGCGATCGAGGAGGCCGAGACCACGTTCGAGGTTCTCGAGACGAAGAAGACGGCGCTCAGGACCGTCGGTGACGGTGCCGCGAAGACCGGTCTGAGCCTGGTCGCCGGCGTCGGCGTCGGCGTCGGCATGGCGGTGGGGAACGCTCTGCTGGAACGTCTGAAGAAGTAGCTCTCGGGCAACATCGAGACCCAGCCGAGGGTCTCATTCTTTCATAGTCGCACAAGGAGCAACGCGTGACCGACCACAGTAATGGTCTCGCCTTTTTAGGGCCGCGACCCGTCAGCAGCAAGCACGACGGCGCGCAGTTCGACCGAAAGGCGAGGACACTAGTCACCCAAGAAGTCGTCGACGACTCGAACGATCCAAACCGGTACATCAACAAGGCCATGCAGCTGGCGGTGGATAACTACAACAGCCACCGTGACGAGGCAAGAACTCGTCCGCTGACCCTGGCCGATGTCCATGTCGTAGACTTCCAGAAGATCAAGAACTTCTGGGTGGCAACGGTCGCGTCAACGGTCGCCCGGAGCTTGCTCTTCAAGGTTACATACAACCTGAGCCGTTCCGAGGCGGTCATCGAAGTGTACAAGAAGGTCAACGCCGTCACGATCGCCGACTGAGGACACATGCTCAAGAAGACCATCACCTACAAAGACTTCAACGACGTCGAGCATACCGAGGACTTCTACTTCAACCTGACCAAGGCCGAGCTCATCGAGATGGCGGTGAACCTGGGCGGGGACCCCACCAACTGGGTCAACTCCATCCAGGCCGCGGTCAGGGCTGGTGACGCCCAGGTCATCATGAAGGTGTTCAAGGATCTCGTCGCCATGGCCATCGGCGTCAAGTCGGAGGACGGCAAGCACTTCCGGAAGAGCTCGGAGATCACCGCCGAGTTCCTGTCGTCGGCCGCCTACGATCAGATGTTCATGGAGCTGATGTCGGACGAGTCGGCGGCGACCACGTTCATCACGTCGATGATTCCGAGGGAGCTTGCGGAGTCGCCGAAGATGCAAGCGGCGATGACGACCGTCCAGATCCCGGCGTCGGAAGAGAAGCTCCCCTGGGCGGACCGTGAGCCAACGGAGAAGGAGCTCGCGTCGATGACCAGGCCGCAGCTCATGGACGTCTACGCCCGGAGGCTCGGTAAGCAGTAGCTCGTTCTGAGGGGGCCCCCCTTGATTTCTCTATCCCGCAACCCCCACTAGAGAAAACCGGACACCCCCACTTGTCCGGAGGGTAAGCACCAAGGGCTTAAACGACAACACGCCAAAAGCGCCCCTCACTTATAAAGATTTAGGACGGCTATGGTTCAGACGATGCGTGTGGACATGGGTGGCGGGCGAGAGAGGATACTGCCCGTGAATTATCCAAGTAATGCCAGGAGCGAGAAGAACGAGTCGGAGGGCACGAAGAAGGAACCGATCGAGAAGGTCACTACCGGTGCTGTGAGTCGCCGGAAGAAAGGCCTTGCTGATCGGCTCGGTGAGAGTGTCATCAGCGAAGACGCTCACGGTGTTGGTCGGTACATCGTGACAGAGGTTCTTCTCCCCGCCGCGAAGAACATGATTTCGGAAGCCATCACCGAGGGCATCAACCGGATCTTGTTCGGGGAGTCGAGAACTAGGACACCAGGAACCAGACCCGGTTACACCAGCTACAACAGGGTGCGAACCACCGCTCCTACGGAACACAGGCCTCGGGATCTGAGTCCACGGGGTCGGGCAACGCACGATTTCGACGAGATCGTCCTGTCTTCACGGGATGAGGCTGAAGAGGTCCTGGATCGACTGCGCGATCTCATCGAGAAGTACGAGGTTGCGACGGTATCCGACCTCTACGATCTCGTAGGAATTACCGGGTCCTTTACGGACGATCGATGGGGTTGGTATAACCTCAAGGACGCCTCTTGGAAGAGAGTCCGGGAAGGATTTCTGCTGGTCCTTCCGCGGACCGATCCGCTCGACTGATGTGTCTGTCGAGTTAATGCGCGAACAGCTCGCCAAGAAGTACCCAGGTCCACGGTGGGCTGTTCGTGTCCGCACGATGTCACCACAACAAGTATACGCTATCTATATGAGGATGCTCGGGAACATCAGATAGCCATGCCTGCTTACCGACCACTCACGCTCTTGCTCATGATACTCGCCGCCTTCATCTCCGCCATGATCCTCATATTTTCAGGGGGTGGGTGGCTCTTGTTCCACACATCCCTCACTCGATAGCAACCACTACACACAGAGGAAGTCATGAACCTGATGTCACTCGGTGATCGGGCACTAGGCTCGGTCGAAATGCTCGCTCGCAAGCACGGCCCCGCCATCCTGACCGGCATCGGTGTCGCGGGATTCATGGGTACGACCGTCCTCGTCGGCCGAGCGGTCCTCCGTTCGCAGAACGCTCTCGACAAGCTCAAGAAGGACACGCACGAGGTCCGCGTCAAGGAAGTCACCGACGACTACTCGAAGAACGACCAGGCTGTGGAAACGGCTCGAGTCTACATGCAGGGCGCCGCGGTCCTGCTGAAGATCTACGGTCCGGCCATCGGTCTCGGTGCAGCATCGATCATCTGCGTCATCTCGGCGCACGGCCTCATGCGCAAGCAGCAGGCGGCTCTGCTCGCGGCTTACTCAACTCTGGACAGCGGTTTCCGTGCCTACCGAGCTCGCATCGAGGAGGAGTTCGGCAAGGATCGGGAGCAGGAGTTCTACCGCGGAGCTCACAAGGAGGTGGTGGAGGACAAGGAGCTCTACACCACCCACAACTACGCGGACATCATCCCGTCGCCGTACTCGAGGTTCTTCGACGAGAGCTCGCCGAACTGGTCCAAGACACCTGAGTACAACCTGCTGTTCCTGCACGCCCAGCAGCAGTGGGCGAACGACCGCCTGAAGTCGCACGGCTTCCTGTTCCTGAACGAGGTCCTGGAGGCGCTGGGGCTCGAGCGTTCCCAGGCTGGCCAGATCGTCGGCTGGAAGACCAAGGAGAACGGCGGCAAGGACGGATACGTCGACTTCGGGATCTACGACATCAATGACGAGGTCGCCCGGGCCTTCGTCAACGGTATCGAGACCACGGTCCTCCTCGACTTCAACGTCGACGGACCGATCGCTATCTGATGAAGCGCGAAGTGCTGCTCGCGATTGGCGGCGCCTCGGCGGGGTTCCTTTCAGGATACCTGCTGGCGCGCCGTCGTTACGCGGGGATGATGAATCGGGAGCTCGAGGAAACCAAGGTCTTCTATGCCCGTCGGCTCAACAACCTTCGTGAAAGGCTCAGGAAGTATGAAGCCGAGGCGGATCGTGAAGTGGTCGCGCCGGTTGTTTCGATTGTTCCTACTCAGGTGGGCGTGGACGAACCGGGATTCCATCCAGTGGTGGTTGTCGACCGGGAAACCTACGAGAACGTCGTCGAGGAGCTCCCGGCGGTTCCCGAAGTCGAGGTTCCTGTTCAGGACGTACCGACTGATCCAACGCTCCCGCACCTCATCTCGGCCGACGAGTTCGCCGAACGACCGGAGCAGGCCAAGATATCGTTGACGTTCTACGTCGGCGACGAAGTCCTGGTCGATGAGCGAGAGGCCCCGATCACGGATACTCTGCGGACGATCGGATTCGTCAAGAGCCACATCTTGACCAAGTTCGGGCTCAAGTCCGACGATCCGCACATCTTCTACGTCAGGAACGAGCGTCTGGGTATCGACTTCGAGATCGCCCGTGACAATCGCTCGTTCATAGAGACGGTCCTCGGCTACGGAAACCCGACTTCGGAGCCCAAGAAGATACGGCCGGAATAGTGACCCGCGACGCTCTCAAAAGGCTTTACTTCGACTGGTTGTACGACCAGGTCGTGCGTGAGCCTCGAGATTCGCCTGATGGGTACGTGTACGTCTGCAACTTAATGGACCAGGTCATATTCGACTGGTCGGTCCCGAACGATGACAATCGGGCCGCAGACGGCAGAGAACTACGACGAAACTTCGTACGGGAAAACAGGCTTCGTGAGAACCTCTACCAGGACTGGTTCGCGGAGGACGCAACACTGTTTGAAGTTATCGTCGCGCTGTGCTGGAGGGCTGATTTCAACACGGATCTCAGCCCTCCTTGGTGGTTCAAGACGTTTCTCGACAATCTCGGGCTCAGCAGGTACACCAACTTTCACTTCAAGCCGCAGGACACGTTTGCCATCGAGCGTACCCTGCACAAGCTGAACAACCGTCATTACTCGATGAACGGACGAGGGGGACTCTTCCCACTACGGTACACGACGAACGACCAGCGTGGCGTAGAGCTCTGGTACCAGATGGCTGAGTACCAAACAGAAAATCGGATGTTTTAGGTGAGTTAGGAGGGATTGCATGGATTTCTATCAGATCAGGGAGCGCGAGACGCGGGCCGGGCTTGAAGTCTACCCGGATTTCATCGTCAGGCGTTCCAGAGATCTGATGGTTAGGGGGCGTTCCTTCTATGCTATTTGGGACGAGGAGATCGGTCTCTGGTCGACGGACGAATACGACGTCCAGAGACTGGTCGACGAGGCACTCTACGCTCACGCTGACAAGATCGCAAAGAGCTACCCGGACACCGTATACGTAAAGTCTCTCGGGAGTTTCGGGTCGAAGGCTTGGACAGACTTCCGGAACTACGTCAGCCATCTGTCCGACTCGTCGCATCAACTGGACGAGAAGCTGACGTTCGCAAACACCGTCGTGAAAAAGACGGACTACGCTTCTCGCAGGCTTCCCTACTCCATAGAGCCTGGGGATATCAGCGCCTATGACGAACTCATTGGGACGCTGTACCTCCCTGAGCAGCGTGAGAAGCTCGAGTGGGCAATCGGCGCCATCGTAGCCGGCGACTCACGTCATATTCAGAAGTTCGTGGTGCTGTACGGTGAGGGTGGGACAGGAAAGTCGACGTTCCTGAATATCGTGCAGCAGTTGTTTGAGGGGTACTGCACAACCTTCGAAGCGAGAGCGCTGGTCGGGTCTTCCAATGCGTTCTCCACCGAGGCCTTCAAGATGAACCCGCTCGTAGCAATCCAGCACGACGGGGATCTCTCGAAGATCGAGGACAACACCAAGTTGAACTCGATTGTCTCTCACGAGCCGATGACGGTGAACGAGAAATACAAGGCCTCATATACAACGCAGATCAACTCGTTCCTATTTCTTGGTACCAACAAGCCGGTGCGGATTACAGACGCCAAGTCGGGAATCATTCGGCGTCTGATCGACGTATATCCGTCCGGCGAAAGGATTTCGTCAAAGAAATACACGGCTCTGGTCTCTCAGATCGGGTTCGAGCTGGGCGCCATAGCCAACCATTGTCTCGAGGTGTATCGGAGTCTCGGCAAGAACTACTACGCCGGGTATCGTCCGCTCGAGATGATGACACAAACCGACACGTTCTATAACTTCGTCGGAATGTACTATGATCTGTTCTTTGAGCAGGATGGCACTACGCTAAAGCAATCATACGAGCTCTACAAGCAGTACTGCGACGACTCAAGCCTGGATTTCAAACTTCCACGGCATCGCTTCGCCAGCGAGATTCGGAACTACTTCGACAACTTCCAGGAGCGCGCCGTCGTCGACGGGCTGGATGTTCGGAGCTGGTATTCGGGTTTCCGGACGAGCAAGTTCAAGTCGTTCGCGGTTGACAAAGAGCCCCCGCTGTCTCTGGTCATGGACGAATACGAGTCCATATTCGACACGGTCTGTGCGGACCAGCCTGCGCAATACGCGAACGAGGATGGGAGCCCGCTCAAGTACTGGAGCGGCGAGCCTAAGATCGGTAAAGATGGTAAGCCTTATACTCCGAGGCCCGATCAGGTTTCCACTACCACCCTGAAAGACCTGGACACGACAAGACTCCACTACGTCAAGCCGGGGCTGCAGCACATCGTCATTGATTTCGACCTGAAAGACCACCACGGCAACAAGAGTCTTGAGATGAACCTCGAGGCTGCGAGTGCCTGGCCGCCTACATATGCTGAGTACAGTAAGGGCGGGAACGGCCTACACCTTCATTACATTTACGATGGTGATGTAACAGAACTGAGCCGGGTTTATAGCGAGGGCATCGAAATCAAGGTGTTCTCAGGGGACGCTTCTCTACGGCGTAAGCTGACCAAGTGCAATAATATTCCAGTCGCACGCATCAATGGCAGCCTCCCTTTGAAGGAGAAGCGCGTGATCGACTCGGATTCCGTCAAGAGTGAGAGGGGCTTGCGCGCTCTCGTACTTCGGAACCTCAACAAGGAGATCCACCCGGGGACGAAGCCGAGCATTGACTTCATCCACAAGATCCTTGAGGAGGCATATCGGTCAGGAATGATATACGACCTTACTGATATGCGCCCCAGGGTTCTGGCCTTCGCGAACAACTCGACCAACAACGCGCTGTACTGCATCAAGTGCGTGATGGACATGAAGTTCGCCTCCGAGGTTCAGACTCGAGAGGAACCGGAAGCCAAGGATGACCGGCTGGTTTTCTTCGATGTCGAGGTATTTCCGAACCTCTTCGTGATCTGTTGGAAGTACGCCGGCGACACGACCGTGGTCAGGATGGTGAACCCATCGCCGCAGGCCGTGGAACAGCTGGCGCAAATGAAGCTGGTCGGCTTCAACAACCGTCGGTTCGACAATCATATTCTCTACGGTCGAATCATGGGGTACGGCGAGCTTGACCTCTACAAGCTCAGCCAGCGCATCGTCGGCAATGACAACAACGCACTCTTCGGCGAGGCCTACAACCTGTCGTGGGCCGATATCTACGACTTCAGCAGCAAGAAGCAGGGGCTGAAGCGGTTCCAGATCGAACTCGGCCTTAACCACAAGGAGCTCGGGCTCCCCTGGAACGAGCCGGTCGACCCGTCCAAGTGGGATCAGGTCGTCGAGTACTGCGCCAACGATGTGGTCACAACAGAGCAGGTGTTCAACGCAAGAAAGCAGGACTACGTCGCTCGTGAAATCCTGGCTCAGCTGAGTGGTCTCAGGATCAACGACACGACGCAGAAGCATACCGCGAAAATCATCTTCGGGGACGCCAAGCGACCGCAGGCCGAGTTCGTCTATACCGACCTGTCGCAGCAATTCCCGGGTTACAAATACGACTTCGGCAAATCCACCTACCGTGGTGAAATCACAGGCGAAGGCGGTTACGTATATGCCGAACCAGGTATGTACTCCAACGTTGCCGTGCTGGACGTGGCGTCTATGCATCCAACATCCATCGAACTGTTGGATGCTTTCGGTCCTTACACAAAGAATTTCTCAGCTCTCAAGTCTGCGCGAATCGCAATCAAGCGTCGTGATTACAGTGCAGCCCGGGGAATGCTGGGTGGGATCTTGGGACCATATCTTGATTCAGAGGACGACGCCGAGGCCCTATCTTATGCTCTGAAGATCGTCATCAACATCGTTTACGGTCTGACAAGTGCCAGCTTCGACAACCCGTTCCATGACCCTCGGAACAAGGATAACATCGTTGCCAAGCGTGGCGCGCTGTTCATGATTGATCTGAAGGCAGCGGTACAGGCTGAGGGCTTTCAGGTCGTTCACATCAAGACCGATTCGATTAAGATCCCTAACGCAACGCCAGCTATCATCGACTTTGTCGTTAAATTTGGCGAGAAATACGGGTACGAATTTGAGTACGACGAGCGCAAAGATCTATATTCGAAGTTCTGTCTCGTCAATGATGCGGTCTACATCGCCAAGAAACCAGACGGTTCGTGGTCCGCCACTGGCGCTCAGTTCGCTCATCCCTACGTCTTCAAGACGCTGTTCAGCAATGAGCCGATCGTGTTCTCGGACTACGTCGAAACCAAGACAGTGACCACGGCTCTATACCTGGACTTCGGTAATGACGCCCCGCACTTCGTCGGTAAGGCCGGCGCGTTCGTCCCTGTGCAGGAAGGGACCGGAGGCGGAAGACTACTACGGAGTAAGGACGACCAATTCCACGCCGCAGGAGGCACCAAGGGATATTTCTGGAAGGAGGCCGAAACAGTTCGAGCTCTGGGGCTCGAGAAGGAAATCGATCTCACGTACTACAAGAAGCTCGTCGATGACGCGGTAACCAACGTCTCCAGGTTCGGCGACTTCGAGTGGTTCACTAGTTAGAGGGCAACGTCATGATGAATCCGGATTATTACTTCGCACAGCTGCGCGATCTCCTCGACGAGTACAAGCCGTCCCGGGAGCGGTCCCTCGCTCTGACGAAGCTGGAGGAGTGCGAGCTCTGGCTGACGAAGTGCGAGCCGACCGACGAGGCATTCAGCCGGGATCAGGCGAGCAGCGACCTCGACGATCTCGACAGCAAGATCGAGCGCGCCATCGAGACCTCCAGGAAAGCGCGCGACGAATAGAGGAGTAACCATGGCCTGGACCAAACACGGGCATCATATCGTCGGTACGCCCTACGAAGGTAGCCCCAAAACTCGAAATCGGTGTGGTGGTCCGGCTCTCTGTCGCGAATGTTCGAGGGAAGTTTCTGAGTACATCCTGAAAGACGAGCAACACAAGGAAGAACCGACCGCCAGCAAGGAGAGCTCGATGGAGCAGTTCCAGGGGACCGCCAGATACGTCGTCTACCAGTGGGCCAAGGAGCACCTGGACAAGACGGACCCGGCGTTCACCAACTTCGCTCCAGACGATGTCTACATCGTGTGGTTCAGCAAGACGCTCCAGAACTGGAAGGCGCTCGTCAGCACGACCCTTCCTGACGGCATGTACTACGAGGTCACGTTCAATGGGGACAAGAACGAGATCTACCTCGACGCCTACAAGAAGTTCGCCAACGCTCTGATCAAGAACGACTAGTACGACAAACCGGGGGGAACACATGGACGACCGCAAGCGGCAACTGATCGAGTACAAGCTGGGGATAATCAAGCTGCGTCTGATGATGCTGGAAACGGACATCGTCGAGTTGCAGAGGCGACTCGAAGTCCTGAGCGCCAGCTACCTCATGGACGCACTCGAGGAAGCGCACCACCGAGCCAAGCGAACCAAGTCCGCAGTCGAAACCGCGATCATCATCTGGAACAGATCACAGCAGGAGGCACCATGTCCGCCGCCGGACGCGACCCCGCCGGGGTTACTCCCCAGACCGCCCTCATGCCGAACCCCTACCCTTCGGAACCCACGATGGTCATGAGCCCGGGCGGGCTGAACACGGGTTCGTCGAACCCCTACTTCGGCTCCACCGACGAGTACGCCAAGACTGGTGGGTTGTCGCTGCCTACGAGCCTGCCGACCGTCGAGGCGAACCCGAGCCAGACCATCTCCGCGGCTGAGAACCCGAGCGCCGGCGTGGACGTCTACGCTCTGCTCAAGGCCGTCAGTCGGTTCGTTCTCGAGCAGAACGCCTACATGCGTGCCCCGAAGACGACCGCTCAGGACTTCGAGTCGGCGATCACCCGCTTCAGCTTCGAGCAGGCCAAGTTCATCGACGCCCAGGCCCGCGCCCTTCACCAGATGGGAATCCTCTAGATGCCCGCACCGAGACTACAGCCCGTTGTCCTCGAGGACTGCCGAATCCTCTTCCGGAACTTCTCGGGGGCGGAGGGGCGGTTCAACGCGAAGGGCAAGCGGAACTTCAACGTCCTGCTGGACCAGAAGACCGCCACTGCCATGGAGCGGGACGGCTGGAACGTCAAGTACCTCGAGCCGCGGGAGGAGGGTGACGAGCGTCAGGCGCGACTGGAGGTATCGGTCACCTTCCCCGGTGCTGGGAGCAAGGGTCGTCCGCCGCGGATCATCCTGATCACGTCGCGTGGCAAGACGCCTCTGGACGAGAGCACGGTTGGTCTGCTCGACTGGGCGGAGATCGAGAAGGCCGACCTCATCGTCCGTCCGTACGAGTGGGAGGTCAACGAGAAGACCGGAGTCAAGGCCTACCTCCAGTCGCTGTACGTCACGATCCGCGAGGATGCTCTCGAGCTGAAGTACGCGGACACCCCGGATGCTCCGGACAGCGCGCAGTCGGCGCAGATGCTCTCCGCCGAGGATGAGTGACGTAACTGTTCCACTCGTCTACGGCGAGAACAAGGTCGTCGTGGGCGAGGCTACTGTTAACCCGAGAACGGGACAGGTGACGTCTGCTGTTCTACGGGCTCAGATTCCCGAAGGGGTGGTGTCCATGGGTGACTTCAGTGTCGCCGAGGTGGATGGCGAGCAGCAGGGGCCAGCATTCAGGTCGCCGGCGGACGCCAGGGGGTACGTGGAGGAGCTCAACTACTCCATCGCGCACGCCGAGGAGGAGGGTCTGACCGCCATTCAGGTGGCGGAGTGCCGGGCTCAACTCAGGATGGCCCGGGAGTACCTCGCGGCCTTCGACGAGCCGGTCTAGGCAACAACCCATACCATATCCCAGGCTGGGGATCAACCCGAAATGGTCCCTGGCCTGGGATGGGTGGAGTGGGTCCCGGGAGAGGAAGGGGTCCAGTTTCTCGCGAAAAAAGTGGTGTGCTATAAAGAGAACCACTTGACTCGGGAGGACGTTGTGACCCAGCAAAAAGAAAACAAGACCGGTCTGATGTTGATCGCTGCGGTGACGGCCGTATCGACCAATCTGATTCGCCGGTACCTGAAGCGCCGCAAGGCTTCAAAGATCATATACTACTACCTGAAGAACCCCGTACTTCTCGAGATGGTCATCGAGTTTTCCGAGCTGGCCAACAGCGACCCGGAGAAATTCGACAACGAGCTCCGTCGACTCGTGATTTCAACTATCGATCCAAACACATAGATCTGGGGAGAACCATGAAGGTCCTGATCGCCGCCGCCATGTCCGCCGTGACCACGCTCATGGTCAGCCAGTACATCGATTTCCTCAAGAGCGAGGTCGACTACCTCCGCAAGGAGAACGACCGGCGTGCCACGGACTCCTACCGGATGGGGTGGGTCGACGGTCAGGAGATCTCGCAGAAGGTTGCCCAGAACCAGATCACGGTCGACGACTTCTTCAAGACGGCTTGATACTCGCCGACGAGCTTCCGTGTGAGTGATGTGCGCTCTCTGGTAGTTGACGGCTAGTCCGTATGCCCACGCGGCGTCGACTACAGCGTTCCAGCCACACGGCTCCCAGAAGATGGCCGGGGGATTCACAGGGTTACCCGAACTCCTGCCTCCGGCCATCTTCGCCCCTGCTTTGTCAACCTGGCACAGATTAGACGACAACCCTCGAGCTATTGTGCCCCTAGCGGCGCTACCAGTCGCGGTGCTTACGAGCAGCAGCTTATCCAAGCCTCCCACTTGGGTATGAGGCCACTGTCCTGGCTGGCATCTGTGTCAGGCTGAGGAAGCAGGGACGGACGAAAGGCGACATGAGCAAGTTTTGGCGAGCGCTGGACAGGGTATTTGGGGAGATGCCTCAGAACGAGGACCATCGAGACCCGGCTTCCTGTGAATTCAAATTGAAGACCGGTGACATCTGTAAGAGAACCCACAACGTCATCAACGTGAACGGGAAAATGCTCTGCACACACAACGACCATTACAAGAGAGGTTAGCTTGAAGAAATACACGAGGACGACGATCGCCTTGGTGCTCTTCTCTCTTCTCGACATCCTTCTGATCATAGCCATACTCAGGGGTGCTCTCGGATGACCATGTACTTCGACGCGATCGTCGATTCCGCGGGTGACCCGGTGTTCAACGGTACCCCCGACGAGGTGCGAAAGTTTATCGAGACGAATCGACCGTCTGACCAGCACTTCGTACACGTCGGGCAAACGCTGCTAGTTCTTACACTGGACGAGTACCTCGCGCAGTCGGCGCCGAAAAAGGAAGATCCGAACATGATCGAATTCGAAATGCGACTGACAATTTTGGATCGACTAAATGGCGAGCTTCGTCGTCTGGTGAAGCGCGATTCCCTTCCGGGGGTACCGAACCAGGGAGACGCATACACCGTCGATCCGGACGGTGATACCTCCGCAGAGATCATGCATATCTTGTGGGGTGTTAAGACGTTCCCGCCCATCGTGATACTAAGGCCTTTGGTCGTCGAAACAGACGAGTCGTTCAGCTACATAATGAAGCAGATCGACGAGGGCCATTGGAAAGCTCAGTAAATATCTCGCAAAAAGATCATGGTCTATAATGAACCCGATAACTGGAGGAACATTATGGACCGCACCCAGATTCAGCAAGTCATCGCCGACATCAGCGAAGTCCTGAACAAGCAGGAGAAGCGCATTCGGGCCCTGGCCACACACAAGGTTGACAGCAACACTGTCCCCGACCTTCTGGACATCCAGGCGCCTGCCAACGAACTTCTTCGTGCACTCATGACCCAGCTGCAGTCCGAGATCAGTTGAATCCCAACAGTCCCGACAACCAACAGTACGGAAGAACGAGGGCCCCTAACACGGGCTTTCGTTTTATCTACCGAGGTGTCTCATGAAGTTGCAGCGAAAGTTCGTTCTTCTCGGGCTCGTCCTGAGCTCGGGACTGGCGTTATCCTCGGCTCCGAGCTCTACGGCTTCCTCTCCAAGCACCGGGATCGTCTACGGAGACTCCCTGGCGGTGCAGTCGGACGGTGCGCTGAGGACCTGGATGCTCTCGAACGAGGCGGTCACCTATCGGACCAAGAGCGGTACGGCTCTCTGCGAGTGGGTGAACCAGGCACGTTCGGACAGGGTCCTTGCCCCTCGCTGGATCATCGTCGCCTTCACGGGCAACACCGGCGGTGGGACATGCGCTGGAGATGCCTTCGTTCGGAACGGCGCTCCAGGTGCTGTGGAGAACTACCGGAAGGCGCTCCGGGACGTTCGTGCGGCTTTCCCCGTGTCGACCAAGATCTACCTGGTTGGCTCGCCGGCGATGAAGGCTCAGGAACTCTGCGCTCAGGGAAACGTCTTCTCCTGTTGGTTCCCTTTCAACGGATCACCGAAGCTCAATGACATGTACCAGGCGGAGGCTCGCTCTCTCCAGAATGTCGAGTACGTTCCCGATGGGGCGGCGGAGCTCTCCAGGCCTAGCGGGGCCTTCTGGGTTGGTCCGTGCCTGCCGGGTGAGTGCCACGGTGTGATCACGCTTCGAACACCAGACGGGATTCACCTCACGAGCGCCGGATCGTTCCGATATGCGCTGGGAATGACCGCGGGACTTCGACGAGACAACATCAAATAAGCCCCTCGCGAAAAGATCATGGACTCTAATGAACCCACTCCGAAAGGATATGGTATGAACGAGTTCATGATCACCATGCTGTTGATGATGGGCCCCGAGAAGTTCCGCCTCTCTTCCGACAAGACCAAGCTCTACACGCTTGAGACGGTCTCCGGACGAGAAAAGCTGAAAGTCATCGAGGGCGCATTCGCCGACTGCACGGATGAGAATCTGCTCCAGATCATCGCTATCCACGCTCAATGAGTTCACTAAACAAGGGTCCCTAGCACGGACTCTTGTTTTTCTGAGGAGTTGCAATGACACTCGACATGTGCATCCTGCTAGTGGTATTCACCGCCGCTGTCTGCGCGCCGATCGTCATGCTCATCCTGCACGAGACCTTCGAGCACCTCGACGACCTCACCCCCGTGAGAGAGCTGGTCGAGCCCTGGTCACCATTCGAGGAGGTGCGGAAGTACTGGAACCTCGTGCCCTACACCGATGAAGACATGATCCCGACAGGACTCCGTGCTGCCTAATGGAACTCTACCCCCACCAGAGAGAAGCAGTTGACCTGCTCCGAGACGGCTGTGTACTGAAGGGCGGTGTGGGTACAGGGAAGACTCGCACCGCCTGCGCGTACTACGACCGGACGACTGAGCCCTGGGTTCCTGTTCTCGTCATCACCACAGCGAAAAAAAGAGACAGTCGGGACTGGGAGGTGGAATTCGAGGATATCGGGATGTGGCCCGAGTTCCTTGTGGTGGATTCCTGGCACAACCTCAAGAACTATGAGGACGTGACCGGGATGTTCGTCATCTTCGACGAGCAGCGCCTTGTAGGTACGGGCGCGTGGGTGGATACCTTCTACAAGATCGCCCGCAACAACCGCTGGATTCTCCTCAGTGCTACCCCCGGGGATTCCTGGCTCGAGTACATTCCACTGTTCATCGCTCACGGCTTCTACAAAAACCGGACAGACTTCCTCCGCAAACATGTCGTGTTCGAGCCCTTCAACAAGTATCCGAAGGTCCGCGGGTATCTTGATGAGTCCATCCTGCAGGCGCACCTGAAGAAGATCCTTGTGGAGATGCCATACGAGCGGAAGACAACTCGCAATGTGGTCGACATCTACGTGGAGTACGACAGGGAGCTCTTCAAGCGAGTATTCAGAGGACGATGGAACTACCTAGAGGAGCGCCCGATACGAACCGTCAGCGAGCTCTTCAGCCTCGCTAAGCGGGTGGTCAACAGCGACCCCTCGAGACTGGATCGTATCAAGGATCTCCTGATAGAGCACCCGCGTATGATTATCTTCTACAACTTCAACTACGAGCTCGAGATCCTGCGAACGCTCGATGTGAAGAAGGCCGAATGGAACGGCCAGAAGCACGAGGATCTCCCTGACGGAGAGGAGTGGGTGTACCTCGTCCAGTACGCTTCCGGGGCTGAGGGCTGGAACTGTACTGCCACCGACACGATGTTGTTCTACTCGATGACATACTCATACAAGGTCTTTGAGCAAGCGCAGGGGAGAATTGATCGACTCAACACAGAGTTCGAGGACCTGTGGTACTACGTCCTGCGCTCGGCTAGCCCTATCGACATCGGGATCGCCCGCGCTTTAGATGAGAAGAAGACATTCAACGAAGCCGAATTTCTACGCACAGCCGCTTGAGATAGATCTAGGGGGACCCCGGTGGGCGATACTGCGCCTTCTTTGAAAATGGTGTGGCTTCGAGAGATTGTGGACGATGAGTCCATGATAGAGCATCGACTGCTGATCCTTCTCGTGGTCGGCGTGTACATGAACCGCGATGGTGTGGCGATTGTCAATACGCGCTTGCTGTCGAGGAAGATCAACATAACCCAGAAGAAGATTGAATCAACTCTCTCAACGCTTGGTGAGGAGGGATACATAGACCTTGATTGGGACCATCCTGAGCTCCGAAGCAAGCACGCGGTCCACATCACGGCCATATTGATGGACTGAATTCCTACACGCATCCGCATAAATAGGACATATCCGACGTCGAAACGTCAAAAATTTTGGTCAAGACTTTTCTAGAATACTAGGGGGTAGTACAACTAACCTACGCGCGAAGAGTATAGTATAAGAGTATATAGTTGTAAAACACCCCTATTCTACAAAAAAGTTTTCGAGCATTTTTTTTGACGTTTTGACGTCGCAAAGATCAACTCAAGGAGGCGCGTGATGCAACGCACGGCAAGATGGCGGCCGATCCCCGACATCGAGGGGTTCGAAGTAAGCGACCAAGGCGACGTCAGGAACAGCGCAACGGACCATCTGATGTCTCGATCCACCGATGGTCACGGTGGTCTCAAGGTCGTCATCAGAAAGAACAAGAAGCTCATCACACGAGGCCTCGGGAAGCTGGTGGCTCAGGCCTTTCTGGGTGATCCTCCAGACAGTTCCTACGTCATCGCATACAAGGACAACAACCCGCTCAATGTGGTCGCTGAGAACCTCCTCTGGGTGCCGCGCTGGCATGCTCAGGAGTGGGCTTTCCAGGAACGGCGAAGTCTCCCGATGAGGGACCAGCCAATCAGGATGGAATCGACCGGCAAAGTGTACGCGAACTCACTCGAGTGTGCCCGAGACATTCGCGGAATCGAGAAGTACATCGTTCTAGCAGCTCAGAACCCAGACAGTAGCGTCTACATGGGATCACACTTCCGATGGGTGTTGTAAAACGTAGTACTGGGATCTCATCTTCTAATAGAAGGAATAAGATATCGTTGCCTAGTCAGGGAGGTGAAGAGATTCACGCCGAAAGTCGATTCCAGGCCGAGCTTATCAAAGATCTGCGAACCATGTTCCCAGGATGCATAATTCTGAAGAACGACCCTACATACCTGCAGGGAGTTCCAGATCTTCTCGTCCTCTTCGAGAACAAGTGGGCTGCGCTCGAGTGCAAGGCCAGTCGTAGGGCTCCCATCCGGCCGAACCAGGAGTACTACATCGAACTGCTCGCCGGCATGAGTTTTGCAGCCTTCATCTTCCCGGACACCAAGGACGAGATCCTTCATGGCCTTCAACTCGCATTTCGACCTCGTAGGCAAACACGCGTTCCTGTCCGCGAGTAAGTACCACTGGATCAACTACGACGAGGTCCGGCTCGACGAGGTCTACAGGAGTTCACAGGCAGCTCGCCGCGGAACCGAGCTCCACGCCTTCGCTTGTCAGGCAATCCGGCTGGGGATTAAGCTTCCCAGGTCTCAGAAGACGTTGAACCTATACGTCAATGATGCCCTGGGGTTCCGTATGTCTCCTGAACAAATCCTATATTACTCGGATAATTGCTACGGCACCGCCGATGCGATCTCGTTCAGGAAGAACTTCCTCCGGATACATGACCTGAAGACGGGCGTCAACGACTCGTCCATGCACCAGCTCGAGGTTTACGCATCGCTCTTCTGTCTGGAGTACGGATGCAAGCCGGGCGAGATCGAGATGGAGCTCAGGATCTACCAGAATGACGACGTGGAGATCTACGTCCCTGAGGTCGACACCATCGCGCACATCATGAGCAAGATCGTGGTGTTTGATCGGAGGATCGAACTGCTGAAGGCGGAGGGTTATGGTGACTGACGACGAACTGTTTCACTATGGCATCCTCCGTCGCTCGGGGCGGTATCCGTGGGGCAGCGGTCAAGACCAGATGGAGCGTAACCGCAGCTTCCTGGGCCACGTGGACAGGCTTCGTGCTGAAGGGCTGACCGAGACTGAGATAGCCACCGGATTCGGCATCACTACGACGCAGCTTCGAGCCGCTCGGACCATCGCCAAGAACGAGGTTCGAAACGCCGATGCTGCGCTCGCCCTTCGCTTGAAGGAAAAGGGGATGTCCAACGTTGCCATTGGGCAGCGGATGGGTATCAACGAGTCGTCAGTAAGGTCTCTCCTGGACCCGGCCATGGCGCAGCGCAGAAGCGTCCTGGAGACCACGGCAAATCTTCTTCGGGATAAAGTTGGGCCCGACGGTTACCTGGACATTGGAGCCGGCACAGAGACTCATCTGGGGATCAGCGCAGACAAGCTTTCAAAAGCTGTCGCTATTCTGCGTGAAGAAGGCTACGAAGTTCACAACGTTCAGGTCGCCCAGATTGGAACCTCAAACAAGACTACCATCAAGGTCTTGGCTCCGCCAGGAACAAAGTATGTCGACATCGTCCGCGCACCAGAGAAGATCAAAGCGGTCGGTTTCTATAGCGAGGATGGCGGCGTAAGCTTCAAGCAGGTTCGCCCGCCCAAGAATATAGACTCCTCGAGGATTGCTGTTCGGTATGCCGAGCAGGGTGGCGCTAATGCGGACGGCGTCATCTACGTTCGTCGTGGTGTTGACGATATCAGTCTGGGCAAATCGAAATATGCTCAGGTCCGTATCGCCGTTGATGGCACCCATTACCTCAAGGGTATGGCGATGTACAGCGACAACATACCTAACGGTGTGGACTTGCTGTTCAACACCAACAAGAGTGACACAGGAACAAAGAGCGACGCTTTCAAGAAGATCAAGGACGACCCAGAGAATCCATTCGGCGCCATAACAAGGCAGCGGGATTACACCGACAGCAAAGGTAAGTCGCACCAGTCGGTGATGAACATCGTGAACGAGGAAGGTGACTGGCGAGAGTGGTCTCGATCGCTCTCATCGCAGATGCTTTCCAAGCAACCGGTTTCTCTGGCCAAGAGGCAACTAGACTTGGCGTTGAAGACTCGTCAGGAAGAGTTCGCTGAGATCTCGTCCTTGACTAATCCAGTCGTCAAGAAGAAGCTTCTGGAATCGTTCGCTGATGGTGCCGACTCTGCGTCTGTCCATCTGAAGGCTGCTGCGTTACCTCGGCAAGGGACGCATGTAATCCTTCCGATCGAGAAGATGAAGCCGACCGAGATCTATGCGCCTAATTACCGTAATGGTGAAAGGGTTGTGCTGGTCCGGTTCCCGCACGGTGGAACCTTTGAGATCCCTGAGCTCACAGTAAACAACAAGAACGCCGAAGCCAAAGGTACCATAGGCAATGCCGTCGACGCTGTGGGTATACACCCCAAGGTTGCTGAGCGTCTGTCTGGTGCGGACTTCGATGGCGACACGGTTCTTGTCATCCCGAACAACGAACGCTTGGTCAAGACCTCGGCCCCTCTCTCGGGGCTAAAGGACTTCGATCCCAAGATGGCTTACCCAGCCTACGAGGGTATGAAGCCCATGTCTGCTAGGGCTAAGCAACAGCAGATGGGGGATGTCTCTAACCTCATCACCGACATGACCATTCGTGGAGCCAAGCCCGACGAGCTTGCTCGAGCAGTTCGTCATTCGATGGTTGTGATCGATGCTGAGAAGCATAACCTCAACTACAAACAGTCCTATGCAGACAATGGCATCGCCTCACTGAAAGAGAAGTACCAGGGTCGAGGAACTACTGGTCGACTCTCAGGCGCATCCACCATCATCTCACGAGCATCATCGGACATACGGGTTGCTGAGAGGAAGCCCCGATCCGCAGCAAAGGGTGGGCCTGTTGACCCAACCACAGGAGCCAAGGTCTTCGAAGAGACCGGTGCTTCTTATGTGGATAGTCGTGGGCGGACTGTTGTCAAGACAGTTAAGTCCACCAAGTTGGCAGAGACTAACAATGCCCACACACTTTCTTCAGGTACACCGATAGAGAGTGTGTACGCCGACTACTCGAACAGCCTCAAGTCCTTGGCCAACACGGCAAGGAAAGAAGCGCTCTCCACGAGAAGTCTGAATTACTCCCCCACCGCAAAACAAACGTATGCCTCTGAGGTTGAATCCCTCAATGCTAAGTTGGGCACGGCCCTCAAGAACCGACCCCTTGAGCGTCAAGCCCAGCTCCTAGCAAACGCCACCGTCACAGCAAAGACCCAGGACAATCCAGGCCTGGAATCTTCAGACCTCAAGAAGATCAAGGGTCAAGCTCTTAGTACAGCTCGGGAACGTGTTGGTGCAAAGAAGCAACAGATCACCATCACTCCCCGAGAATGGGAGGCCATTCAGGCTGGTGCCATAAGCACCAACAAGTTGGGTCAGATCCTCGACAACGCCGACCTCGATAAGGTGAAGGAGCTCGCCACACCGAGAGCTACAGTCAGTGTTACACCTACTAAGTTGGCTAGAGCTAAGGTCATGCTTGATGCCGGCTACACACAGGCAGAAGTGGCCGATGCGATAGGTGTCTCACCAAGTGCTCTCAACGATGCGATAGTTGAGCAGTAAGGAGAGTCGATGTCTGAACAATCAGATGAACACATGTTGACGACTATCGACAACCCTTACAATCCCTTCACCCAGTATGAAGAGTGGTATGCATTCGACAGTGACATGGGCTATCACACACCTGAGTTCCTGGCCAGAATAGCCAACGTCTCCTTCGAGCTGTCGGACGCAGACCAAGACCTGGCCATCGAGCTGGCAATTGATGAGATTGTTAAGGTGAATGCTCTAGGGCTATATAAGAAAGTTTCAGCCCCCACCCAGTAGAGTCGGCATCCCTCCTCTCCTTCAACCTCTCCACCCACCAGGAGGGGGGTCTCGCGAATCAGACCCCCCTCCTGCAT
>Ga0065707_10000456_pt1 | contig 42472 bp, 28 predicted proteins | sample SwiRhicommuniRL3_FD_59094 | JGI IMG/M metagenome (GOLD analysis project Ga0065707, IMG submission 59094) | Switchgrass rhizosphere bacterial communities from Rose Lake, Michigan, USA - RL3 v2 (version 2) | ecosystem: Host-associated > Plants > Roots > Rhizosphere > Soil | place: East Lansing...
TTGGAAAAATACGAAAAAAACGACCAAAACAATGAACCTATAGTACAGGAACTTATAGAGAGTATCACCAAACAGGATGTTCTTATAGAGAGTTTGAAGAAAAAGTTGGTGTTGGACGAGTCTGGGTCCAAAGACAGACTCAAGGAGTTTATGATCAACCTACCCTTCTTGAAACAATACTATATGTTCTACAAGTACAAACAGGAAAACAGCAATTGGGGCAACTTAGTGATGAATGCAATCACGTTGATGTTTTCTAGTTTTATGGTAGTGAACTTTTTCAAGCTCGTCTTGTATATGGGGACTTGGATAGCGACATACCATAGTACAGAACTATTCACTTATGACGATTATGGAACTGGCTGGTTCTCAACACAATCAACATTTGTGTGGTGGAAGGAGATCGAATGGATTGAGTATGCTGTGTATTATTTGAGAGACTGGGGTCAATAGGAGGTCAATAGGAGCGAAGCGACTATTGGTTGAAAGTCATGTTTGTTAGGGTGAAAGTCATGTTTGTTAGGGTGAAAGTCATGTTTGTTAGGGTGAAAGTCATGTTTGTTAGGGTGAAAGTCATGTTTGTTAGGGTGAAAGTCATGTTTGTTAGGGTGAAAGTCATGTTTGTTAGGGTGAAATTCATGTTTGTTAGAGCGACTACTGGTTGAAAGTCATATTTGTTAGGTACCCAACTTCTCGATTAACAAGTAGATTGATGTTGTTTACGAACTCAGGACGTCAATATGAAAGCGTGTCGGTCAACTAATTTGCCTTGGTACGATTTGTCAAACTTCCTACTGGTTCGCTCTAGCTATGACCTAGATTCATGATCCTGTATTGAATATAGTGAGATTCAATGATATAAGTGAATATCAGTGAGATTTAGTGACTTATTTAATACGTCGATGCGCTCAGCATTTAATGATATAAGTGAATATAAGTGGAGATTTCGAGTCTATATGATAGTGATTAAGGATGCAAATCCGAACAACACCATCATCCAGGTTAAGGAGACCGCCTTGGACTCACTTGATTTAAAAGGCGAAGGTGTATCACTTGGTGCCATGGTTTTGTATGTAAATAAGCGCGGCTGTTCTGCTTCTGAGGTAATGCTACCGATAGTAGTTTGGGTACTTCCCTTGACTGCACCAGGAACCAGTGAAATGATTTCTTGAATATCGATCTTTTTGCTGAGCTTGACTTGAGCAACCGAAACCTCACAGTCCTCGAGGTCAAACACCAAGTATGCATGTCTTAATATGTTTTGGCCAAGTATAATAAAATCCTCGTGGTCAGGGAGAGTATCGACACCAAGCACGCATCTAGAACCAGATTGATAAAGAAGACTGGACAACGGGACACTGAGGGTGGTGCCACCAAAATCTAAAAGAAAAACAACATTTTCATCATTCACACAAGGAGCAATCCACTTGTATTTCTGTGTCGGGAATTGTGCCCCAAGGGCTACAGCCATCGCTTCCACTATGGGCTTGGGAAAGATACTAATTGCATATAAAGGGTTAATGGCTGCATAGTAAGTATTGTTGGTGATATTCATTGTCTTGCCTTTCTTTTCAGTGTTGACGCTGAACTTTATTCCATGCAAGAGTACTTGAATATGACGTTCTCGAATAAAGATATCCATGCTTAAGTTGGAAGCAATAGTGACACCTGTTGGGCTGTATTTGATCATGGGAAGGGTGGTCAAATTTCCCGAGTATTTTGCGTGATCTACAGCACCAAATAGTAATGTTCCGTTGTTGGCGTTGTTATATGCCAATGGTCTGTGATACACTGAATATGCGACCTTGCTGATAACTCCCTGGCTCTTCAATTTCATAGGCAAGTTCTCGTAAAGGTGGGGATCAGAGGCATTTTGATATGTGGATTCCCATTCAGGGAGTCCCAAGCCCAATCTTCCGGTAGATGTGTAGCTGACGTTTTGGACCCCAAAATCGAGTCCCTTGACGGTAACATTGCCGATTGTGACATCATCTTGGCCCCAAAATCCAGTACCGTTTCTACCGGTGTAAAGGTTTTGCGAGTAGATGGTTTTATTTCGCTTGAATGTGGTTGATTGTGAGTAGTTAAAAGTTTCCGTGAACCAGTGTTGGTTGGACCAAGTGTCGCTGCAAAGCACAGTCAAATCAGATAATGAAAAGTCAACTTCTACATTCACAGCGTCATTATTAGATCCAACACCTAAGCTAATCACATATATGTACGGATCACTTCAAAGGTTAACATCCACGACATCGCGCTTCATGATATCACCCCTATAGCCGGATTTAAATACGCGGGACACTTCATCTCTCTTGACGTTTCTCGCATCTTCCACTCTATTGAAATCGAAACTGATCGGTTCGAAAGCAGCTGCTGCCTGGATGAATACCTGCGAAAGCAAATAAACGAATATCAACATTATGGCCTCTTCTTACAAGAACACTTGTCAAGAATTAATAATTTAAGATATTCCAACATCCATGCTCGGGTTTATATACTTTTCAATTTAAGAAGTCGCCAAGCTTCGAGCTGAAATATGTACCTAATTTGCGAGAAATTGAAAAATATTTTATATCTGGCATATTTTCTTTCATTGTCTCATATTTTTAATTTTGGAATTAATTCTTCGAAGGATGATATTAGGCTGCAAACAATAAAGAAAATACTGAGAGCAGAGAGGGAACTAATATAAGAGAATACTAGTAAGATTTGGGGAGAGTAGTGGATACTTGGTGGTAGAATTGAGTATTAGTGACTTCTACTAAATCTTAGCTTGTGGAGGATTTAATACCTTTTCATGCTGAATCAAAAGGAGAAAGGAGAACAAAGTATCAATGAGTTGTTAGACAATAGAACCCTATTTCACGGGAGGGGAACTCTAAAAAACCATAGATACAGAACAAGCAGGACTTTTCAATCACTTTAACATCATCTAAAACATGATCGAGACAACTTACATACAGATCATTTCGTCTATTCCATCCAACTAAACGTCTGGACCAATGTTCGCCCCACAATCGTGTATAGAGCCCCATTTACCACTTGCGTACGATTTCTTCTCCTATTCTTACTATTTTCTTGACTCAACTAGCTTAAATACTAGAAAGATCTGGATGCTAATAACTTCCATCGCACCCTCAAGTTTCATATCTAATTGCTGCACTAAAAATTCCGAACTCCAAACGTCAAATCGACTCAAGGATTAATGCAGCCCCAATTTGCAGAAACTCTTTTCAAAGCACTTTCTAGAAATTCTGGATACCCAAATATGACAATAGCCCGTGCCTTGATGTGATTACAGATGGCTTATGTAATCATCTTGGTTGCAAATATTTCTCATTTATAAGCACTGGGGTAAACTTTTTTCAAGACAATTACGAGCTCCATGGATTACTTATGAATAGAATGTGGTGGCAAACTGCACGACTAATTCATGAATGTAATCAACACATTGTTATGTCGCTGATTAATACCTCAGCGAAATGATGCTTAGTAACTCACGATGAAGGCATTGCTTATTGAGAAATCGGTATAAATAGTGAGAGATCTCAGTGGAGATAGACACGAATTATATATTTCACTACTATAAACCATACCAACTATTCTAAATCATTCACAAATGTCTTCTACATCAATTTTCGTTTCTGGCGCTACTGGCTATATTGCCAAACACATTATCAAACTTTCGATTTCGAAGGGTTATAAAGTCGTTGGTTCTGTTAGAACCGCTGAAAAAGGGGAAGCTTTAAAGAAACAGTTCAACTCCGATAACTTCACTTATGAAATTGTAACATCACTTACCAATCCAGGGGCTTTCGACGAGGCATTGAAGAAACATCCTGAAGTCACTGTGTTCTTGCACACGGCTTCTCCTGTTACATTTGCAGCTCAAGATCTTGAAAACGATATTTTGATCCCTGCAATTCAAGGTACCAAGAATGCATTCAGTGCAATCAAGAAATTTGGTCCTCAGATTGAAAAGGTTGTGCTTACCTCGTCGTATGTAGCCATCACTGATGTCACGGAGCCTGCTACCCACGAGCTTACTGAAGAAAGTTGGAATCCAACTACTTGGGAAAAAGCCTTGCTGAACCCTATGGCTGCATATAGTGGATCCAAGACCTTTGCTGAGAAGGCTGCTTGGGATTTCTTGAAGGAAGAGTCTCCAAAATTCACCCTTGCGGTGATCAATCCGGTTTACGTTTTTGGACCCCAAGCTTTCGATGACGATGCTAAGGGTACTTTGAACTTCACAGCCGAGTTGATTGGCTCGCTTTTGAAGCTCAGTCCTTCCGATGATGTTCCTGAGACAAGTAGTCAATTTATTGATGTTAGGGATGTTGCGAGTGCACACATCCTCCTGTTTGAACAAGATTTCAGTGGAACCAGAAACTTATTGTCCGGAGGTGGTTTCAGTCTTGCAGGTGCACTTGGACAGATCCGTCGTGAATTCCCAGAACTTCAAAGTACCTTACCAACCGTTTCAGCTGAAGAGATTGAAAAGTATGAAACTGCAGGCAAAACCGAATTCGATTTTGTCAATAATGAAGCAACCAAGAAACGTTTAGGATTCAAGTTTGCTGCCTTTGAAGAATCAGTCAGAGACTCTGTTAAGCAAATCTTGGATGCAAATAAGTAGATCTAGCAGATATTATTTAGCTCTGTACGTAATAATTTTTCAATTAATGGTTATATTTAATCCTATGACTGTAAGTTAATGCTGGAAAAGCCAGTTATTGTGGCTGCAGGGTTCGCGAATTCATTACTAGTAGTAACTGCGCCTGTATTATTTAGGTTTGGTGATATAATATGTTATGACATTCAAGTGTTAAAAAGGGATTACACCATGAAAATGGTGGAAAATATCAAATTCTGTTACCTTCTTCAAGTGTTCAAGGCCGTACTTTGTTTTAGAATCTTTTTGAATCTTAAACTTAAACTCAGGAAAGATCTAGTAGTCTTGACAAAGCTCTTTAAAATATCCATTAAACCTCCACCAATAGTCACTTTTTTATATTAATTTCAGAGCTCAACGAAGTTAGCAAGGCTCACTAATAGGCTCAGTACTAGGCTCACAAATAGGCTCAAACTACCAGATATCATGACTATTCAAAACTCTCCCAAACTTCACAATTACTTCGCAGACTTACTAAATTTACATTACAAAAAACTACTAAATCTCGTTAATTACTCTGGATCTCATTAATATCACCAAGTCTCATAAATTCACTTCACAATCTGCACTAATATCAAATACTTCGCTACGCTCAGTATTTACGTAAATATCCACCGTTCATTGAAATATATAAGACTGAAATTATATTAATATATTATTACAATATAAATCTCTTATTAGAAAAGAAATAAAAAACTAACTAGTCGACAATCAACTAACTTAGTTCATTTGCTTGACTAAAGCGTTGATGTAGTCTTCTCTGTTACCGGTGTCACCACCTTGGATGAAATGTTGGAACTTTCTAGTTCTGAAACCACCGTTAGGGTTAGATAACTTGAATGGCCACAAGAAGTTGTTGACTTGCTTGAAGTTTGGACCAACAGTGTAGATTTCGTGGATCAAGTCTTCAATGGACAAGACATCGAACTTACCTAAAGAAGCTTCAATGATGGCAGAGTCGGTTAAAGCAATTCTTTGCTTGTTGATCTTACCGTGACCTCTCTTGTAAACCAACTTTCTGATGGTAGCCAAGGATGGGTAACCGTAGGCAATGTATGGTTCGGCCAACTTCAATAATTCGGCAGTAGCCTTGGTCAATCTGACGAAGACACCGGCGTTAATTTGGGTCAATCTTAACAATTGCAAAACCTTTCTTGGCTTTGGAGCAATCTTCATAATACCCTTGATTCTGATGACGAAAACCAACTTTGGTTGGGCATCAACGTAGTAAGAACCAGCAAGCTTGGCTTCTCTCTTGGCGTTGATAACTTCACGGGCAGCATCGGTGTATTCCTTTTCGTAACCAGCGGCTCTGTCAAAGATGACCTTTCTCTTTTCCTTAGAGATCTATTAAATGTTAGTATGATATTTCAAGTAATAAAGACATGTAATTGATATTTTCTCAGTCCCGAAAGATGGTTAATTGATTGACAACATCGCCGAAGCTAGCCAAATTCTGTGGTTGTTTTGCATCTTCAAAAATTACAAAACAGTCTGGATAAACGGTACTTACTTCCTTTCTGGCGGCCTTAGCAGCGGCACGCTCTTCGGTGGTCTTTTGGTCGGCCTTAGCCTTCTTGATTAAAGTTTCTGGTTTTAAAGTGCTAGGATTGTTAGTACGCAGTGCTGGGTGCATCTGCAACCCATACATGTATTCCTCTGGTGACTAAGTCACTCCACTAGGTAAACCTAGGAAAAGTATGAAATGAATGATTGCATATCCGGAAAGGAACTGCAAGAAGAAGAACTGAACCGCCAAGTTCATTCAGCTTCACATTCAAATTCAAAGGTACTCAGAGGAAAACAGATGTATCAGGCATTGGCTAATAACGAAGATATATGAATATTAATTCAACTGCAAGACAATCTGGCTTTCCCTTGGCAAATGTGTTTGATCAGAGTCCAGGAGGAACAGACGTGTTCAACCAAGTTCTAGACAATGACAAGGCCTTATACGAGTATAAGAAGTCTTGATAATCTAGATGATATCAAGACATGTCGAAGGATTCAATTATATTGAGATCCCAAACGGTGATAGCGTTACGTTGAAAGTGACTCAAAGAATTCACTTCGTACTAAACCAACTCTGTTGATTGCAAGTAATGATAGTTAATACATACGTAGCCATTTTGTTGAAGATAGTAGGAGTAAAAAGTTAATTAGAAAAGGATTTGGTGAATAATTTATAGGTGCGAAAATTTTGGTTCTCATCGATCCTGCAGGAAGATTTTTCAAATTGTGAATTGAAAAATAGAATATATCACGTGTTTAAAACTAGGGCACGGGAATATCGAGAGCCCTAAAACACTTTTGTGCTCCACACTATTCAAAATGCCTTTGTTTGATTAGATAGCCGAGATTAACACTCCCTGAACAGGGTTGATACCATAAAATGATAAGGTTTCGTGGAGTCGGGATTAAACAGCTTCAGGTACATAACCCCTTCCCCAGTGGTTAAATATAATTTGTGAACACAGTTTCTTTTTATAGGATCTCACTCTTAGATATTCTTTCTTGGTAGTTCTCTCATAAAGCTCTCTAGTAGTAACTCTCTAATAGTATCTCTCTCATAATAATCTTCATGACATCACGGTTAGATTTGGAAGACTTTGTTCCGCGCCCAGTGACCTCAACCCACACTAGTTTCGCTCCGCTCAACTAGACAGTTGTTCTTATCAGCGATTTCTCAATTAGGAAAGGAAAACCCCCAGAAATCCATGCCGCTTATAGATCCGCGAACTAAATCAGTTTTGCGGTCAATGGATTAACGGCGTGAAATTAACGGTTCTCCCTCTTACTGAAACAAAATCACAGTATAAATGAAATGGAATTCCACAATGGAAATTTAGTTACATCACTCATATTTCAAAACATCAATCTTCTTGCTAACCAGTCTCTGTACAATCACAATGACGTTGACTCAGATCCTCTCTAATGAGCAGATCCTCTCACAAGTCAAATCTAACAAGCTGTTCTACAATAATATCCAGAATGTCCAGGAACCTCACATCAATGCTATATTATCGACGTCGGATGAAGAGCTTTTAGCGCAGATCGGGTATAAGCCCGAACTTAAGAGACACTTCACCAAAATCCAGGCGTTTGGGGTCGCCTTCTCGATTATGGGGCTCTTACCGTCGATCTCGTCGATTTTCGCACAAGGAATAGTTGCTGGACCTGCTGGGTTCTTGTGGGGATGGGTGATTAGTAGTTTTTTCATCTTTTGTATTGGAATATCCATGGCAGAAAACGGTTCTTCGCAGCCAACTTCGGGAGGGTTGTACTACTGGACAAATTATTACTGTCCTCCGAGATTTAAGACAGTGGCATCGTATCTCATTGGGAATACCAACTCCATTGCCTTGATCGGTGCTCTTTGTTCAGTGGATTATGGCTTTGCTCAAGAAGTCTTGTCGGTGGTGGTGATTGCAAAAGATGGTGACTTTGAGGTCACGGCTGCAAAGACGTATGGAGTCTTTGTGGCGTGTGTGTTGGCACATATCTTGCTTACTTGTGCTTCTTCTAAGAATTGTGCGTATCTCCAGTCGGTGTCGATTTATGTTAATTTGGGTTTGATTGCGTTGTTCTTGGTGTCTTTACCAATAGGTGCTAGTGGAAACTTCCGTAGCGCCAAGTTTGTGTTTACGGAGTTCAGCAACTTGTCTGACTGGCCAATTGGTTGGACTCAGTTAAGTGCTGCTTGGTTACCAGCTATCTGGACAATTGGAGCCTTTGATTCCGTTATCCACGTGTCTGAAGAAGTTCACTCGGCCGAAGATACCATTCCGTTTGGAATCTTGGGCTCTATTGGTGCTTGTTGGAGTCTTGGAACTGTCATCATTATTATGACATTGTTTTGCTTGCAAACTAACGATATTGAAAACAATATCTTGAGCACCAAGTTTGGCCAGCCAATGGCCCAAATCATCTATGATTGCTTGGGTAAGAAGTGGGCAATTGCATTCATGGTTTTGATTGCATTTGCCCAGTTCTTGATGGGAGCTTCGATCTTGACGGCGATTTCTCGTCAAATCTGGGCTTTTGCCAGAGACAACGGGTTACCATTTTCTTCATGGATCAAGAAAGTTAACAAGAAGCTTTCCGTGCCTATCAATGCGGTGTGGTTTGGTGGAATTATGGCCATTCTCATCGGATTGTTGGTTTTGATTGGTTCAGTGGCTGCAAATGCACTCTTCACGTTGTATATCGCCGGTAACTATGTTGCCTGGGGAACGCCAACCTTCTTGAGGCTCACTTTTGGAAGAAGCAAATTCAACCCTGGAAGGTTTTACTTGGGTAAAACGTGGTCTCCGATCATTGGATGGATTTCAACGATCTTCATCGCCTACACATTTGTCATGGTGATGCTTCCTGCCAGCAGACATCCAGACACTCAGAGTATGAATTATACTTGTGTGATCACTCCAAGTGTATGGATTCTTTCGTTGATCTACTACTATGCCTATGCCCACAAGGTGTACCATGGCCCATGTAAGACTGTTGATCTTGAAGACGAGCCGGTTCTTGAAGTTTTTGTCGGAATAGATGCCCAAATAGATTCAGATAAACTGAACGAAATCGCTGAGAAGGCATAGGAAATGTAACGTGGATCTCGTGCTATATCAGTTCTGGAACGGTCATAGACCTGCTGAGATATCGTTTATATTTATTTACGTAATCAACACATATTTATTCAAAGACGTGAAAAGAACCAGCAAAGGTCAATAAGTTAAGTAAAGCTCTTAGTAGTTGGAGGGGAAGTTGAGGTGATTTGATGGCTAAAGTGAGACTAAAGTGAGACTAAAGTGAGACTAAAATGAGACTAAAGTGAGACTAAAGTCATTTTTCACCGAACTTCGCTTCACTTAGTTAGTTGATTAATATCCATAACTATAATCTCCTTGGATCCATCTGTTAACCATGTCCAACGAGTTTTCAGGTTGGTCAAAAGGAACCATATGGCCAGCGTCATAGATTCTCAAGAAAGTGAACTTATCATAGTTCTTAACTTCTCCAGCCAATTTATTATCCTTTGTCAACCATGGTTTCAACACTTCAGCTTCGAACTCGGCGTGCTTGGAATAGTCCAAAGCATCGGTCCAAGCATGGTTACCGAGCCAGTTACAGATGTAATCTTTGTCACCAGCATAAATCAATACTGGAATACCGAATTCAAGCAATTCTGCAACATACTGTTGGAAAGGTTTTGCTTCATCACCGTCAACAATGAAATTTCTAAAGACAGTTTCATCACAACTAGAAAATATATCGATATTGGAAGCGCCAACGGCATTCTTGACGAATTCCAAGTTCAAGTAATCTTCAACATAAAGCATTTGGTCGTAACACTCACCTCCTTCATTATCACACTTTCTTCTAATATCGTAAGGATTCAATCCCGTCTTAGAGTATGGTCCAAACAATTTGGATTCACAATAAAGGTTTGCTGGAACACATGTTAAAGCGTTAGGGAACTTGTAACACAAGGAAGTCAAAGTCGCACACTTTGGATAGTCTCTCTCCATGAGGTCACACGATTCTGGATCCAAAACTGCCTTATATCCACCTTCACCACATCCCATAGGCTTGTACGAAGCATCCTGAATCAACGAGTCGGTAATACCGTTTCCGATAAGAACCGAGGTCAATTCGAAGGACCTGTCAGCTTGGTTAATAATTTCGGTTGCAAATTTTGGGATATAATGGCCAGCATATGATTCACCCGCAATGTGAAAGTCATTCTTGATAAACTGAGGGAACTTTTGGAAGAACAATTCCAAAAAGACATAGACGTCTTTGGCAGCAGACGCGGTGCTCTTTACACTTTCTCCACCGGTATATGAATAGCCTACACCAACTGGTTGATCGAGGAAAATGACCGAGGCATTGGTGTTCCATGAGTGTGGATTGAAGACTGGCTGTAAAGTGGCATTGATCAGCGATGGTCCCAATTCAAAAAACAAACCAGTGGCCGATGAACATCCTGGTCCTCCGTTTAACCATAAGATTACAGGGTCGTTTTCTGGGTCGTTCCTAGATTCAAAAAACCAGTAGAAGAAATGCTTATCTAAATCAATGACGTCCAAGTAACCGGTGTATTGCTTGACGGTGTCTAAACCCAAGACTTCAGGAGACGACTCCTTAACTCTCATCGAGTATGAATCGAATTTGTCAGCTACGACCTTCTCAAAACCATCCTCAACGAAAGCCTTACCGAATTCCTTCAATCGGTTGTGTAACCTGCTTGACTGGATAGTTAAAGTCTGTTCATAATCGTGGATTTTCTTTTGAAGGGTTTTTGGAGAAAACTCACGCTGAAGAGATTTCCAGGCAGAAACGACTTCTTTCTTACTATCTAAACCATCAATCTTATCCAATTGAGCCGAGAACTTTTCCAAGAGTGGTTGGCCTTCCGTGCCCCAGACATTTGATTGTGCAAGTACATGTTGTGGCCCATCAGGAATTGAGAGGCCTTGGACAGTTGCAGCACCAATGGCAGCAAGTCCAACGATTTCTAAAAGTTTCATATTTAAGTTATACAACAAATTGGTTCCCCCTGAGGATAACGAGGAAGTGAGTCTTTATATATTTGTGAAAACGGCAAAATGTCGTCCAAATGTCGCGATAAAGGGCCGTGCATATATACGTCAATAAGACATAACCATAGCCCTGGTGGTCGGGATTCGGAATATTACTAAAAGGCAAGCTGATCCAGGATTGAGTCTGCTGGAGGCTACGATCATACGCCAAATGACTCATATATACGGAACCCGAGACATACCAATTATAAATATACCAATTATAAGTGGCCGCCAAATGTGAACATAGTTAATTTTAAATAGACCTATATTAGTAGTTAAAACTACACTAGCACGATTGGTAAGAATTGTTTCACACAAGGTATGGTGTAACCTCTCTAGCTGATATGCCGTTAAATGACCGAGTTTCGTGTTACGACATCGAACGACATTATTCACGTGATGTGCCGACATTTCTCAACTAATTGAAAAATTTCAATGTAAACAACTACCACTATCTATACCTCCACTTCGCACCAAAATGAGTCAGTTGAATCCAATTTCAGTATCATCACGTAACTTTGTGAATGCCTCTGGCGGCAACGAACTCAACGGATATGGAAATTCCTTTAATGGATATGGATACGTTGCTCCTATAGGGTACAATCATCGAGGAGCTGAAGATGTTGATCGGATAAAGATGTCTTTAAAATCAGGAATAGACAGTGAAATCAGATGGGCATTGTCCACATTAACCCGTGTGTCATTGCATCCAAGTTTTGTTTTGGAAAATCAGGAGTTCGTAGGACATGAATTGATCAAGTACTTCTTAAAACCCTACCAGTTGATTGTAGAGAAGAAGGCCAAGAAAGTGACTCAAGATATATTGGTTTTAAGTTTGGATGCTTTGCTTACTTTAAGAAACCTGGTCCAGGACTTGGCTAACCAGCAATGGTTGTCTCAAATCAAGAACTTCAAGAAAAACATCACCGAAGCCTTGAGGTTCCTTACCAATTGGTTCTTCCACAACAATGGACACTATTATCAATTACAACAGTTTGACAACCAATTCAAAGAAGCCTTGGGATACTTGGTTGATTTGATAGAACCTTTGAGTTGCTACTACATCGACAATACCAAAAACGACTCGCTTTTTCAAATATTATTGAACACGTCCATCTTGACAACCGACAAATCATTGTTCGTTAATATCGTACGCTGTTTATCACATTTATTGATTATTCGTGACAAATCTCTTAAAGTTGAAGAGGAGGTCGATGTGGCCGGAAACGCCGAAGACGACACCAAGGAGTTGGAAAGGACTCCCAATAATTGTATTGATTCTATAAAAGACTCTCATCTCGAAATCTTTGTGAACCAACTTCTAATCAGCGATAATGAATTGAACGCTGCAGTATTGGAATTCCTCAAACTGTACTTGACATCTGAAGCATTACATCCCGAATATCCAAACTCTGTGAAAGATTCACAGCTTTTCAGACTCCAATACTTGTTGCAAGTCAACACCTCCAGAGCAACTTTCAACACCATCATAAAACAACTTCCCTTGCTCATCGTAAGCAACTTACCCTTAAATGAACCATCAAACATCAAACCAATCACCCAGTTGAACTTAACCAAGAGATCTCTCTACTCAGGAGTTCCCACCACATTACCTGAATTATCAGAAGAGTTATACAGTATTATCGTGAGATTCCCAGAACCATTAAGAGCAACTACATGGTTGCGTTGTTGCTATGAACCATACTTCCCTCACCAAACTACCGACGAGGAGAATGCCGAAGTGATTCCTGGAGAAGTGACGCAAATATCTTTATGGAAAGCCTACGAAAAACAGTTTCAAGAAATCTGGGAACCTTCAGACTCGTCGGCTTCTCTGTACAAGTCATTATTGCCTGCTGTTGACTTTATCAAGAACGTTTCTCATGCGTTCCCCAACTCCGAAGCTATGGTTGTCAACTTAGACGCAGTAGCAAGTGAAACTCCAAAGAAGAAGTTCATTATCAAAGGCATTCAACCTAGACAGTTTGCCGTGAATATTGACGTAGGTAATTATGAGGCGGTCAAACCAAGTCCCGTGAGTTCCATCAATCCTGGTGAAAATTACAAGCTTCCAATTGGACATATAGACAAGGAGAAGTTCGACCACAGTTTAAACAGATTATCGGAAGGAATACTAGCAGAAGGGTCTCGAATCTCAAAAGACCTGGATTTCTTGAACCCAATCAATACCACCAGTTTCGAGTTGTTGGACTATATCATTAATGAAGTCTTGGAAACCAGAGAAAACTCCCCAGAAGAAAACATCTTCAGATTGTATAATAGTCATTGGTTACCTGACTTGGTGTATACCAATCCTTCGTTAGTGGAAAGTGGACTTATCAACAGTAAGTGGTTGAAGTACTTGATATGATGTAATTTAGTGGTTTACTCAGCAAAAGACTAGTGGTTGAGTACACAACAATTTTGTCTGAGTGATGTATGATTCTTAGATTATTATCCATATTCAGGCTAGCCTAACAAGTAGTTACAAATCTTGATAGACTCTCTTATAGAATTGAAGAAAGTCGTAGTAGTGCGAGCTTTCATCAACTTGCCAGAACAAGTCTAGTTGTTCTAGTTGTTCTAGTTGTTCTAGTAAATTTAGTCGCTCACCTCTCCTAAGATACATAGTTTTGCACCTGCACATAACCTCACTCCACCTGCAGTACTTAATACATAGTAAAGACAAAAAATTTGAAAACAGAGTCATACAACCACCAAACTCATCATGTCTGGAAAACTTCCTTTAAGTGTGCGTGCTACCGATGTCGTCCATAGACTCTCTGTTCTTGGATTAGTAGGAATTTGTGTTGTTGGTGTTGGAAGTATTACTTTCAATGTTTGGGCCAACTCTGATTACGCCCCATGGAACAAGAATAAGTTGGTGTTCAACAAGGAAGAGGTGGAAGAAGAGAGAAGTTCAAGCTCGTAAGCTAAACCAAGACCCCTCAGTCACAAGTGTCTATATCTCTCTATGAACAGGACTTAGTAAAGTCACGATTTTTTATGAGGAGTGAGGACTATATTGCTGATGCTTCACTGACGAGGAGCCAATACGAATATAAAGCATTCAGGTGATATTGCCATTCACCGAAACATTCTGTACATATATCTAAACTAAAACTAAATAATAAACATGTCTATGAGTCGTTGTGTAGAAGATATATCTGGAGGCTAGGGGGTCGCGGATTTATTGTTAGTGAGTGTAAATGTTGTGGGGCAGAGATTGTCACTAAGGAGTGTAGTGATTTAGTGGTGATTTAGTGATTAGTGATTAGTGATTTAGTGATGTACGTCATGTTGGTTTCGCTCATTTATTCATTCGCTACAACTTAGTCTACGCCAATAGTAACTCCCTGTTCGTTAGAAGCTGAGAAATTACGCTACTTTTGACATTGATTTGATGTATTTATATCTATTCCTTTATTCTCTTCCTCTTCTCTCCTTCCTTTTCTTTGTGCAGACGTTTCTTTACCTTTTTTGGTTGTTTGGAATGGGTTAACTGGAGAGTTTCACTTATAAACTGAAAGTTCTTTTCATTATATTCAGCATGTTTGGCATTATTTAAAGGATTTATTATAACAATATCAGACTTGTGGAATCCTACCCCACATAAAGGACAAGGGAGGTTAGTTGATTCGTCATTTGTAGCATCAGTTGACTTTTCTTTAGATTTATCAGGTTTAACAGACTTTTCTATTGATTTATCAGACTTTTCTGTAGATTTATCAGATTTTCCATTAGTGCCAGTCTCTAATCCATTACTGGACTCATTTCCATCTGGAATATTTTTCTTATCTCTCTTAGCTGTTCTGAGTTGGAAATTCGAAAGATCCTCTATTGCATTGAACGACATTACACATCCACATGGCAGAAGATATACATATGTCATGTTATGCAGCTTCAGTTTCCTAGATATAGGACATTCAAACGTCGGCACTCCATCTATAAGTTTCCACGTAATTTTCACATCCACCAAGTCCTTGGTTGAACGAATATGGTCCCAAAGCCCAGCGTCCTTGGAGATACGTCGTTGTATCAAGTGTTCCAACATCTTTTCTTTCAAGTATAATTTTCCTTTATAATCTCCAACCACTGGACGGTCATATAGTGACATGTGCGAAATATTGCACGTTACTAGTGATACGGCCTCGTTGTCATCGCTTACTTTTTGTAAGCTCTTGTTGGTGATGAGTGAATGTAGTGATAAGATATCCTGACGTTTAGCGATAGTTCCTCCGTCGTTTCCCATTTTAGTTAAAGAGAATATGAAGATAGGTAAGCGAAGTAGATTTAAAGAATCAGTGGAGCAACTGACGTTTATCTGTTAAGAACTTGATCTTACTAGTTGGAAATGAAATAAGTCGTGCGCAGTTAATTAATATAACTATGCTGCAAAATCAGATCGATTAGAACTAAGATAAATATAAACAATTTGGGCCAAGGAACTTCAAAATGTACATATAGTAAGATCCATATAAATAAAATGATAAATGAACCCATTAGATCCGAGGAGAGAACTAAATACAGAATCGATGATAGACTATTTGATTCGAGAGTGAACTAAATACTGAATAGACGATTAAACCTCACTAACTCTGAGGTTTTAACAAACTAAAAGCATTAAGTCTCAAATGAGGAATATTAACGAGACTCTACTGGAATTGGTAAAATGTATCAATTTATGATTCATTAATGATCCTAAAACCAAAGAAATCAGACCCCTCGCCAAATCCATATTTTAGAGCGACCCCGACATAATACGAGAATGTGACTTATATAACTAGAAATAAGAACTACAAGATTGTAATTTTATGACTCTTACAAATACCGTTATAATCCTCTACTATTTAGGTCGGTTTGAGTATAAACTCAAAATCTGGACGACTGGAAGCTTCTGTTTAATAGTTTATTGGAAGATTTTTCGTTGTTCCTCCCTAGAATTGACATTAGTCTAAACTTATGCGACAGATCTCGGATTCTTTCACTTCACTATTTACTGGATTACTTGCTATTGCTCCTTAGACTCCATAATCAAACTCTAGGTCTAAAGATCCATATTTTCCCGCACACGACCGAAAAACATAGTGAATCAAGTCTAAATCGATTTCGAATTACATCGACATACAGCCGACACATATTAACATTAACAACCACTACTATCGCAATTATGGATCCCCAGTCACTCCAACCACAACAGCTTGTTGAAATACGTAAAAGAATCGATCAAGAAATCTCGCATTTCACCCAATCCCTCCAAGCCCTCCAAACAGCACAAACCAAATTAAGAGAATGTTGTACAAGTATTGATAGCTTAGAAAAATCGACTTCCAAAGAATTGCTTGTTCCATTGACAAGCTCATTATACTTACCTGGAGAAACTGTAAAAAGAAATGAATATTTGGTGGACATAGGTACAGGTTACTTTGTTGAGAAGTCAGCAAGCGATGCAAAGAAAGTTTATGATTTCAAGATAGAAAAGTTAAATGAAGACGGAAAGAAATTGAAGGAGATCTTGGTGAAAAAAAATGAAGAATTGAACGGTGTCAATTTGGTATTGAGAGAGAAGATGATAGAATACGAAAAGCAAGAAGCTGCTAATAATCAATAGAGTTAGGCGTTGCTATAAGCAATACATCCAGTCAAAAAGATATTAGTTTTAGAAATCAGTCTGTTAAATTATACAAGATCATCTCTAGATATATCTTGATGTCTTTGAGGTCACTTGGTTAAGTGAATCCACTATTAAATTCTGATATTCACCATTTATACCATCAAATTTGTCCTTTCACTTAATATCATACAGAACTGCGGGGTTTTCAACCATTCTATAGATACGTTGACTCAACCAGGTCTAAATATATGAGATTTCTAATAATTCTTGAATTAGATTATTAGTACGTTTAATTTACTAAATGTTCCTCTTTTAACTCTCTTTATTGTAGCTTACTATTCTTCTAGTCATCTGTTATGAGTTCGTCATTCAACTTGTACTCTTTATTATAGATAAAAGGTTCCAGGAAAACGTTTTTTAGATTCTTGAGTTTTGTGGATCCTAGCCCTCCAATATTCTCTAGATTACTATCCTTATCTTGACAGCTTCGTTGTACAATGTTCTTCACAGATTTGCAGTTGGCTAACAAATTGGTTACGTCAGTTTTGTTGACCAGTCGTATTCCAGTGAGCGCCTCGACCAAACTTGAATTATAATCAGTTCCTCTTATACCTCGTATACCTTGTTTTGTTTTAGCAGGGGCATTATCGTGTTGTTTGGCAAACACAATATAGTTTCCTGCCTCTTCAAACGTCCATGCAAGTACGAGAGATAAATCATGTTTTATACAGAAGTCCAGTAGATCTCGTAAGATATCTTGATGTGAATCGATATCCACCACCGTCAAAAGTACCCTCAAGGCACGGTCGTTTCGACTATCGGCCACTGACGAACCCTTGTTGATTTTCTTGAGTCGTTGCCAGATGTACTCAGGTCTCAACTTGTGGTATTTTAGCGACAAAAACAAGATTTGTAGGGTTGGGTTTATGTAGTAGTCGGAAAGGATGGACGAATCGAATTTCCACGATGTGGTTTTCATCATGGATTCTTTCAAAAGTGGATTTCCCGTCTGTGACTTATTGACCAAGATCTCGGACGGAACAAACCCTCTAGTCTGAGGCCTTGAGGTTCTAGTTTGGGGTTGATTCGACCCGGTGGTGGATGTGTGGTTGGGGTTATTTCCTAAGTTGTTTCTTTCGTTGACATGGTTCGCTTCATTGTCTTTAGGAAGACGCGGTGCAATTGGTTCTCCTGTGATCTCTGATAACGTGGTTCTATTTCGATTTATAGAGTTAGGCTGAATATGTGAATTATGTGATGTTCTTATTGCTGGTGAAATACTTGACGTGACTTCTGCTGGAGCTACTGTCGGAGCTTGCACTGATGTGGTTGATGGAGCAAGTCCTGATGGCTGCTCAGAGGATGTAGCTTGAGAACGCTCAGAAGGCGTAGATATTTCTGTCACTCCACCGGCCTCTTCACGCATCCTCTGGACACCTGCTAGAATACTAGCAAACGAAGTAGACGATGTCTGATCCTTCCCATCCTTATTGTTAGCACCCATGATGTCCTCAACAGATGATTTTTGATTTGCTCGCGTTTATTTTTGCAGACTCGATTGCAATCATCACAAATCACAAAATATGAACACAACTCAGTACAAAACGATGACTAGAGGCTTTTGAAGTATTGATATAGAGTCAGTGATATATATAGGGTGTGTCTTTGAGATGGAGAGTGAATTTAGGTATGTGAATTTTTGTTATGTAAATTTTAGTTATACGAGTTTATTTGAATTCTAGTAGTAAGAGTGAACTTAATGGGTATTGGTGGCAATCGAAGGTGAATCTGAATACAGTTTACTCGAGGAGTTAATTACTAGATCTATGGAACCTGAAAAGTGTTTCAGACTGTCGATATATTAGTGTTGGATACAATTTTGATGAGATTTTTGATTATATTCTAAGAAATTGGGGTATATTTTGGAGATTAAGTGAAAATTTTACAGAAGTTAGGACTTGACTGATAGAATTCTAAATTATCAGTGGAAGTATACTCAGAATGGAATAAAAACGAACGTATCGAGGATCTGAAAGGCTATCAGGACCATTAATTATTTAGGAGTATAACAGTAAGTTGCTATCTGTTTATTGATATATGAATACTATCCCGCATATTAACTTATTCTAACTTTTTTAATTATTTTTACGTCAATTGAGCTAAAAATGAGCCAAAATCTTGATACGTACCCTGTCATCATCTAAACCAATAAATCTTTTTAATTCTTATCTTCTTACTGTTCCATTTACCTATTTTATATTGGTGACCGATGTTTGTGTACTGCATATGGCACACTACCAGACATATATGCAAGCCATTGACTGGAGTAACTATGGACCTAGTTCTAACGTTGTTGCTTTCAACGGCAACATCTACTATTATTACGAATTGAAACAGTCTTTCACTTCTCCTCAAACATTGTCTTTATATATCTACACACGTATACAGTGTATTTGAAAAAAGTGGAGTATTCTCGCCGCTGCCGGTCGCCGGTATCGGCAAGACAATGATTCACTTTTGAAATCCTACTTAAAGGCTACAGAACCTTCACAGTAATACTTTAATATCTAACCAACCAATGGCTACTTACTCAGAAACCAGTTTCGATTCGAAACACTACGAAGATTCAAGACCCGATTATCCCCAGTCTTTCTATGACACTTTGATCTCTTACCATGATGTAAAAGCTAGTCGTGAGCTTGGCGTGGACATTGGTTGTGGATCAGGGTTTGTAGCGTTTAAGCTTGCAGAATACTTCAAGAGAGTGGTAGGAACAGATCCGTCAGAGGTGATGATAGAACAATGCAACCTCAAACAGAACCAGAACATCACATTTTTACAAGGAACTGCAGAAGCACAACCGTTAGAAATCAAAGAAAACTCGGTCGATATAATCACAGGCGCAGAATGTTGTCATTGGGTGGACCATCCTCGATTCTTTGCTGAATCTGCCAGAGTCCTCAAACCAAATGGAACCCTTGCATACTGGTTCTACAAGGATCCTATTTTCGTTGGGTTCCCTAAAGCCAACAAGATCTATGAAAATTATACTTATAATTCCTCTTTTGATATTAACCCCGATGATGAATTTGAAAGATATATGGGGCCCTACTACCAACAGCCTGGCCACGATTTTCTCAGAACTTTAATGAAAGAAATCGAGGTTCCCACCGAGAGTTTCTACGATATTGTGAGACATGAGTACCGAGTAGACGATGACGACTCACCGTTAGATACCGCGAAAACGCCCTTATCGATAAGAAAGAAGATCACTTTGAAACTGTTTCTTGCATATGTCCAAAGTTGGAGTGCCTACCACTCCTGGATGAAGGATCATGGCCATAAATACGACATAGCAGAGAGATTTGTAGCCGAACTCAAGAAAGAACTCAACTGGGACGACGAGACTGTTTTAGATGTCGTATGGGACACAGTCTACACCTTTGCAAGAAAACGGTAGCTAGATATCATAATTAGTAAATAAGTAATACACCGTCTATGAAAGAATGATATTCGAAATATAATAATAATTCATTTTCTAGAGAATGATATATATGAAACCAATTTAGGTATTCTAAATCTACTAAAATGGATTACAACTAGCAGTAAATTGTTTGCCCATAATAGTATATGTTCCTGAAGTTTAACATCAGATCTAAATTTATTGCTAATCTAACCACATTTGTCAGCAGTCCTAACTGAGGTTATTAATCTCTTATACAGCTAAATAAAGAAGATCTATTGATGCATATATTTTGTTCTAGAACTATTAAGGATCCTCAGAGGATCCTTCTAGCCTCGTCTCTTGATGTCTCGCCTCTTCTAGCCTCTTCTCATCTGACACTTCTTGCGACTGGCTGCAAAAAGTGGGATTTTAAAAGATGACACAAAAAGGTCTTAGTCAGAATTACTAACCTCGCTCATTGGTTGACTCGCAGACCTGACAGACAATTAGTAACAATTTATATACCGACTTAATAACGATTTATTAACGATTTAATAACAGTTTTGTCATAGATCGAGGTTTCTAGGCTATTCTAGAGTTGATTTGACATCAGGAATCTGTTTGTGGTCATCTAGCGCTTTTTTACATGAACTATTTAACGGGTGCAAATCTCCTCTTAACTTTGAATTGCTTATTTTTAATTATTAACACAATCAAACACAATCAAACAATGTCAAGAAGTATCAAACAAATTATCAACAGTATCGAACAAGCCGAGGGGGCTGGTGCCAGGGTCCGCAGATCCATTGGGATCATGAGCAATCGGAAATTCAATCCATTCTTATTATTCGACCATTTCTCAGGAACTGGTGAAAATGGATTCCCTGAACATCCCCACAAAGGACAAGAAACCATTTCGTATATGTTGACCGGAGCAATGGCACACGAGGACTTTACTGGATCGAAGGGGGTTATTTATCCTGGAGATCTTCAGTTTATGACTGCAGGAAAGGGAGTTGTCCATTCTGAAATGCCAATTCCTAATGCTGATGGATCGCCAGTGGCTGGATTGCAATTGTGGGTAGACTTACCTGATCAAATTAAGGATTCTCCTCCTAGATATAGGGATTTGAAAGAATGGGAGATTCCTGAAGTCGTTCAACAAGACGGCAAATTGACAGTTAAGGTTATCTCGGGAACCAGTTACGGTGTCCAATCGTTGAAAGACTTGGCTTATACCCCAGTACATTACTTCCACTACATCATGAAACCGGGTGCTACCTTCAAGCAAGAATTAGAGACTGGCTTCAACTATTTCCTCTACATCTTCAAGGGAAACAATCTTGTTCTCAATGGTGACACTACTACCAAACAATACCAAAGTGTTTTCTTGAATGATGATGGAAACCACATTACTGGAGAGGTTCATGACACCAAGGACGCCGAAAATGTCGAGTTTGTCTTGATTGGTGGACAGGTTTTGGACCAAGAAGTAGTTCAGTACGGTCCATTTGTGGCTTCGTCTAGGGAAAAGATCCAGAGTGCCTTTTCTGATTACCAATACGCAAGAAATGGTTTTGAAAACGTCAAGAATTGGAAAACCCTTATTTCTAACGGGGTTACTAAGGAGATGGTCAACGGTCCATTAAAGGGATCATTGGAAGAAAGAGAAAAGGAAAGATTGGCTTATTTGAACAACAAAAGTGACTAGACACAGGCCATAGTCAAAAGACACCAGAATTAAACCTCAAGTCGATCTTCCTGCTGTTCCAGCTTTCAGTTGTTATAACAACAACTCCTGCGATGTTAAATCGCCTATCACACGACTATTTGTCATGATCTATGTACTATATATGTTGAATGAATTTTAGATTAACTAACAGTAGAAATCGTAGAGTTTGTCACCATATGGACAATATTGGTAACGAACAATATCAGAAAATTATATAACAAGACTTTCTTGAATTGAAGGTAATCGTAAAATTGGCCAACACGGAGTTGACTCCAGAAAACTCGTACCAGAGGCTTGTGGCAAGTCGAAAGAACTATTAATGAGGATATTATGGCTACGATCTTGAACTACTGTGATGTCGAGAACATATCTGAATCTCGTTTGGATTTCAGAACTGGGTTCCAGGACTTCGATTATGACCAAGACCACCATGTATCCCAGGTGATTTATGAGATTATGAAGACAAGCCCATGGTCAAACTGCTTGGAATTTCAAGGTTAAGATGAACGGGGCCATGATTTTCCCGAACTGCTGCCAACAACACGTAGAGTTGTCTAAATGCAAGACAAATCCAAGTCTGGGATCCCCAAAATGTGTGCATGTTTTGGTGGACCCATCCAACGATTTGGCTGTTTCAGATGATACCTCCTACCACAACAGAAAGTGTGGTGGCAAGATGAATTGGTGGACGATGCAACAAAACAAGAATACTTAGATTACCGCTGGAAGTTCCTATCTCGCTTAACAATACAAAACAAGTTAGCGAAGAGTTGAAAGGGAATACCCGCAAATACTGACACCTAAAAAGATGATGATCTTGCTACATTCACAAGACTGTTTTGTCTATGCGAACATTAGCTGAAAATATCAGTAGCAGGACCCATCTCGACGGTAGCGTCATATATATATATAAAAGGTATATCTTAAATTGTTTGTATAAGTTTAGTCGCGTCACTTTTCAGTCGCGTTCTATTAATGTGGTGAAATTCAAATATTGTTCTGATCTCCATCTTGACAACATGACCATGGAGGCTCCACCCAATGAGATTGAATACTTATCTAAGCAAATCATCATTAATGACAAACCTGTGACATACCATACACTCGCACGGGAACAAAATATTCATGTTAACCATGCAAAGAAAATACTCTTGGAGTTCTACCACAAGAACCAGGACAAGGTGAAGGCATCGTTTGTGATAACTGGAACGTACGAAGGAAAAACGCTAATAAAGTTTGCTGCAAACGAAAGTATACTACAGGAATGGGTCAACAAGTACGAAAAGATCCATACTATTCAAATCTACAGTCTTTCACGGAGTGAGGTGTCGGGGGAAGAGTTGGCCATGGAAGACTTGAAGTTTCCCATCGTGTATGAAAAGGTCGGACAATACGTGACGAATGGTATGATCAAGGGCCCAGAATTCAAGATGGATGTAGTGGAACAGAAGAGAGATGTGGTGGAACACAAGATAGAAGCACCCAAGACAGTACGGGATACCAAGCCAACCAAAACAGTGAAAGAAGAGCCTAAACTGGTGAATGCGGGTCTCTCGTCGTCTTATATCTCCAGGAAGGCCAAACCAGAGCGTACAAATACATTATCCAACTATACGTCACGTAAAGATGAGAATTCGAAAAAGAGAGTCCAGCCAACATCCACCGGATATCAATACAAATCCAGGAAACTAGAGACTAAAGCGCCAAAGGAAAGAGTCGTGATTGCAGATGCTAACGATGACGTGGTCGAAGAAGAATCAAGACGTCCTACAAAGATTAGCACCTCAGAACTAGACAAAATGTTTGAAGACGAATTTAGTGATGAGGAGGACACAAGCGGGACCCCCAAGGAGACTCCACAGGAGAAACCTAAAGAGTCTGAAGAGGAGCCTAAAGAATCGAACGAGGAGCCTCAAGAGATATCTAGCAAAATACCGCAGGATACAAATCCTGAAGAACCGATGTTTGTTGAGGAAGAACCACCTTCACCTCCTCCAATTGTGGAAGATACTATAGACGAAGATGGTTTTATTACAACATATAGGAAGGCTCCAGCCGCCTCCACCAAACCCGTGGAACGCAAGAAACCTGCACCTACAAGCAAACCAAAGACGGCAATTAACAAGAAGAACGATGGCAAGAAAATGCAATCGTCGTTAATGGATTTCTTGAAGCCAAGAAAATCTACATAGTATAATTGACAATTTCAGACAGCTCCAATGTAGAAATTTCTCAATAAGTAGCCCAAAAGCATCAAATGTATGGTAAATACTTCCAGATTTGCTATTTTTTAAACATGCAAAATTTCGAAAACTTCCTATTTGGGATGAGCTCATACAGAATAGATTCCATCAGTAGAGCTAGAATCTGTATAGTGGACGGACTCTACAGTCAAGACTCTCAATTGGAGTCACAGTTAGTTACATGTAGACTCAATCAGTGTTCATTGAGCTCAATTTATGTCACAGTTGGAGTCGCACGGAATGGAATCTAGGGTTTATAGGTCCAATATTAAGTTGGCACTATATTCTCTTGCTGGCCTACTAGCCTATTTTTAGATGATTGTCAAAGCTCGCAAGGCTGGAAAGTCGTAGAGCTGACGAGGTTTTCAGAATAGGAAGACTTCCTAAAAGGGAAAGTTAAGTGAGTTTCCCAAATAGGAAATTCTTGCAACTCCTCCATCTCTGAATTAAGTAATTTTCGATTGCAAAATGAATGGGGCCCCCAATTGCAAAAAATGCAAGTTGCAATTCCAAAGAGGTTTCAAAATGGCTAGAATAGTATAAAGGGAGTTAGTATTCTCCTCGGGATTCTGGAAGGATTTTCTTATATACATTTCTACACGTTCGTTCCTTAAACATGAAGATCACCTCTGCTTCCGCCATTGCCATTTTGGCAACCTCCGCCGCTGTGACTGCCGCTCCAGCAAAGACCGAGTCCAATACCGGCTTGCAAGCCAGGGATATGCAAGAAATCTCCCAGTTCTTGTCAGAATTGGATTCACTAGTAGCGAAGAGAGACTTAACGACCGAAGAAATCACAAAGAGAGAAAGTCAACTTATTACTCAAGTGTTTTCGTTCATTAAAGACACCAATGCAGCACCAATAGTACTTCATTACTTTGCTACCGATCCTAAATTACAACCTACGGTCATTAACACTATTATTGTGGTGTTGAAGTCAGGACTTATTAACTTGACTGCGTTGTTCGACGCCTTAGACGAATCGAACTTGCTTGCCAACACTGTTCAAGATCTTATTTCGGACTGTAGTCTTTATGTGGAGCTTTTCAACGTTGCTAAGAAACAAATCGGTAACTTGGCCAGTCAAATTACCAGCAAGCTTTTGGGAGGAAGATCAAAGAGAGATCTTGTTCCATACCCTCAAATGGTTGATAGCACATCTGCTGGCTTGGAAAGAAGAGATCTTTCTGACATTGAAAAGAGAGATCTTAACGATTTGGTGGTCAGCACTTTGCAATCGTTATCCAGCTCTGGATTGGCTACCTCCGTGGTCAAATCTGTCATCACCGATCCATCCTATATTCCTTTTGCTACTAACTTGATTAAGGCCGTGTTACAAAACAAAGCTTTAAACTTTGGTGCACTCATCAATGCTCTTAAACAATCCAGTTTAGTTCCAGACTTGTTGAAGCAAATCTTGACCATTAATACCTTGAAGACTGTGACCACCAATGCCTTTGCCGCCTTTGCTGGTAAGTGTTCTACCGCAAACACCAGTCCTCCAAGCACGAAGCCTCCAACTACTGGAGGCTCTGCCCCACCATCTGGAGGAAACAAAGGTCCATGTAAGAGAAGAAGAAGAAGAAGATCTAATTATTAATCCAGCAATTTATAATCAGCTCACGCTAATTACAAATATTAATAATCAAGCCCAACACGGTAGTTATTGATTCATCTGATCCATCATCTTACGTTGAGACTTGCATCCCAAATTGACGTAATCTGTTACCCAAATACTGCAGGACAGTTCATTGGGAAAAGTCCATTCCTTCACCAAAATACCATTCCGACTTCTCTATGCCTTATTTTTCGGTGTCACCATTTGTCTGACATAATAGTTTATTTAATAAAAGTATCAATTTGTTAAAAGTGACATCAATTTCAACACCGGAGATTCTTCAACAATTCCGAGATTTTAAAGTAATCATGGAATTTCTACTGAGATCCTTAGAAATTAGCTAAATTTGTAGTAATGTAGCAGTCTATGGCTCTAAGATTTACTAAGACTTAATACCTTACTCACAATAAAGAGACCTTTATTGATTTATCATCACTTCATATAATCAAGATTTGTTAGATTTTCACATATAGATCTTGTGGGACGCGACAGATGGAGATATCATATGATCCGTGTTTAATATTGTATACTCCTCAGCAATAACCAATTCTCCTTATACTCCAACTCGTGATCAGGTTTCGTAGATCGGCTATAAACCTTGTAAGTTCAAGCCTAGAAAATTGGCCAAATGATCCAAGAGTTGAACACAGTATGCACACAGCTCCGACTTAGCTATTCAACTCAAAGAATGAATAAAGATTTAGAAATTTATTGAGATAAATTAATAAATAGGTTTTTATTAAAGAAGTATTCAAGATATAAAGAAAAAACATTCACTAAAATCAAAGAAGTAGTCCAAATTATATTATTATTTTATTTCTTTATTCTATTATACTATAATGTAGTAACACCATAATTGTATTAGAAAATCAATAAATAAAGATTTGAGTTTCTAATAGTTAGTTTACCTAATCCTTACTTATAAATCTTACACTTCAAAAATGTAGGTTCGATTCCTAAATGCTGCAAATTTATATTCAAAGCTTTACAAATAGCAAATAATATTATTATTTTATAATATTTTACTCTCACCAGAACGCATTTAAGTGATTTTAAAGAAAATAACTACAGTTCTGCCTTAAATGTGTTTTATGCCTCCTCAAAATCCATTAGATAATTTCATTTGATAACATTCTGTGTTAACCATCTCGATTAGATACGATGGTTGAGGTTAAATGGGGTTAATTGTTCTTTTTCAAAGGTCTAACATTATATTTACACCATTTGAATTAAAAAAAATTATACAGAGAGAGAAAGCATTATAAAGAGTATCATCAAGAGGTGAGAGGAAAGTAGTATATAACCCTACCATTCCTCTCTCAAACTACTAATCCACGTCGCCTGTTAGACGATTTTGCACATCACCTCAAAATCCCAAATGGGACAATAAACAAACAAAAGTTAAGCGAAAAACTGAAAGAAGCCGTCAACGAAAAAAATCAAAATACTCTTGCCTCACAGATCAAGACCACAAGACCACATCGCTCCTTTATACAGTCCAGTCATACTATTCATATAGACCCAGAGTCAAGCTCCATAGTCCTACCACAGTCATACTATTCCAACAGTGTCTCCAACACACTCCCACGCTCTTTTAAAGTAGACTGAACCAACGATCGTTAATCTGGTGGATACGAATCAAAAATTGAAGCCAAATTATAATTCAAGACAAATTATAATACACTCGTTAATCCAACAGTAACTTTGCTACTTCACCCACCAATTCATTCTTTTAACAATTCTTATGGTACGGAGATGAAGCCAATCACAGACTCGAAACAGGAGTCTTCTTCTGGCCCCTTTGATCGGCCGAAAGAACTATCGCTTGATGTTTCAGATTCACAGCACCCAGTATTTGAGGTTGTGACGCAGAAAGTATCAGAATCAGAATCTATTCCAACATCTTTGAATTCTCGTCTGAACCAACGTATTGTTTTTTCTACTTCCGATGAACAGATTTTTACTCCCACTACTTCCACCTTTCCTCACAAAGCAGATACCCCTAATACCGAGTTTACTTCTCCCAGCAAGTCGATCAAGGGTTTTTTCAGAAATAGAATGTCGGCACATTCCATCGAGAGTATTAGTGAAGAGCCGGAACTCAGGGGCAGAGACGACAGACGTCACAGTAAATTGAGCAAAGAGTCTTCTCCTACAAAGTCACCGACAAGAAGCAATTACTTACTGCGACCCCTGTTCTTACGTTCGAAATCTTCCACTAGCTCCATTCCTCTTGATATGGGCTCTGCGCTTCAAATTTCATTAACAAAGGAATCAAAAGTGACCCTTGATGATTTCGCCGATACATCCTCTTCTGACGAAGCAAGCGATGACTATCGTCAAGACACTGACTCGATTAATTCCATTTTAGAGGAGTACAGAGCCCGTGATTCAAAGTATTTCAAGGATCCAGCCCCCGACCACGATAAGCATCAAAGCTTTTTGTTTAAAGAAGAATTTGACGAGTCGAATTCATCAGAAATTTTAGACACTTCTAAACAGCCGGAAGTCCCAACTCCACAATACGCCACACGTCCAAAATCGCAAGTAATATCCCCTTCAAAATCACAACTAATAACCCCTACAAAATCACATTTTGAGACACTGGTATTAGTCAGACCCCCGTCGATCTCAAGATCTGGTAGCACTAAACTGACCCACCAACCTATCGATACTACATTGGCAAATGTAGAAGGAGGTCTTCCATTGAAAAGGAATTCCGGAGCTTCTTCCAACGATAGTTTTATCGAAAAGCGTAGTGGTGAGACCAGTGCAACATCCATGAATTTCAAAATCAATCAAGACAGAATCGAACCTATCGGAAGGTCAAACTCCAAGAATCTCAGGGATCGTGCCAAGGTCATTAGTGCATCTTCAAATGTGGATGTGAACCGGTCGGCTTACAATATCACTGGCGGTTCTCTCGATTATGAGTCAGATGTCAAGTATCCTGAACCAAATATTTCTGGAACGCCAACCCCATTGCAAACCCCTAGACGCCAGAACCCTCGAAGCAATCCAACTAGTTCCAATTCTGGAAACACTCGTCAAAGTACCAGAAGTGATCCAATTGACGAAAATGCTTCCTTAGTCAGCAATGGGCCTATAAGAGAATCAATTGAAGTGAAAAATGTCGATATGTTGGCAGAAAACAACGAAACAGCATTGAAGCATGAATCTTTGAGGCTGCTGGAGATCAATCTCGACGAAACAGTATTGAAACACAATTCCACGTTGAGTATTAACGAGACCATGAGGTCTTCAATGTCCTCGGGCGAGTTGTTGCATAAGTTAGAAAACTTCTACGAAAAGAAAGAAAAGGCTGGACCTAAGAATTTCTCCAAGAGCTCACCTAGAAGTAGCAATATGACTAAGTTCAATCCCCAAACATCGTCCACTTTACGCGACAGTCAGGGTGATAAGAAAAGTGCCCTTGGTAATCTTACTGCTGGAATAGACTCCAGCTCGGAGTTGCCAGTAATGTTGTACTCTGTTCACGATAGAGATTACGACGAAGGAAATCAAAGATGGTCTGTATACGAACATAGAGCAAATGGGCCATCATTAGAACAAGGTAGAACTCGTCATCAAAACTCTAGCAGTGAAGACACAACTGACTCTATGTATCACGATGCCCCTGCTCCGCCAACTTTACAAGCACCAGCACCAGTTTCAGCAGGCGTACCAGTACCAAAGAATCCTCAAACCCCCAAACATGTATACATCGCTGAATCAGCATCTCTAAGTCAACATAGTTTCAACTCATTATCATCAAACACCAGAGCAAACCCCACCACAGCGAATACAGGGTCTACAAGAGTAACTTCAACAAACCAAGACTACATCGACCGCAATTTCAACAAGCACATCGGCGACTTCAGACACGATAAACCTCGATCCGTGGCCACAAAGCCATCTACCGGATCCCTTTCGCCTGCCTTTCCCCACAACGCAGTGGTGGTGGACCGTCTTAATAACCAACCTTCTGACCATTCAAATTCTGCAGGACGAACTCAATCTCATGACAGTATCTACTCACAAGATTCGTTTGACTTGGGCGAATTCGAAAAACAAATAGGGGACACCAACAAGGATAGAACAAATAATGAAGACAGCGCACGCTTCTATTCATATCCAAAGTTCCTATTACTCATACTTATTGGATTAATAGTACCACCTATTTTCTTCCTTCTAACCTTGGGTGTGTTTGATACGAGTAATCCGAGCAATCATTCGGGACTCTCATATTATAAAGGAGATCTGGGGAAGAAGTTCTCCAAAACCCAAAAAATCATCAGTTTAATTATTGGATTACTATGGTTTAGTGTTGTCATTGCAATGATTGGTGTAGGTATAGGTTTGGGAATCCGTGAATCCTAGTATCATTGTTGAAATTTCTACCAATTGTTGATCTTCATTCATTATTGCACCATGTTACAATGGCCAATAGACCTAGAGGTTCAGATAACTCTCAGAACAGGTAGCAATAGTAGGGGAACGTAAGGAGAGTAACCTTTCATCAATCAACTCAAAATTTTGCATAGGACTTGACACACTTTAGGTATCATTGCAAAAAAAGCAAGATCTCTAGCAAGTTTGTTCCCCAGAAATATCAGATATCGCAGCATATATCCATCTCTTAAGAGTGTGGAGCTTCCACATATCTACAGACTTGCTAGCTAGAAACCTAGAAAGTCCTGCCTCCTTGTCTCCATCATCTCTGGCCCCCTATTAGTGGGTCACACATATACATATTTAATATACCCAAATCATTAAGAAGAGCGAGAAATAAGTAAGATCATTTTACGACTCCTTGGTAACAAGAGAAACCTTAAGAATCATGGAGCTACTCCCCGCTTTCCAAGAGACTTTGAGATGGCTATTACGTGAAACATTTTAATTCTTCGCTATTGAATCACGGAGTCCCTAGATTTTTCCGCTATATAAGATTCCCGTTGATAAGCATAGGATCGGTTATGTAGCTTTATAACGTTAAATGTTGCTCATTAAGGAACGACTGTGAAATAGTCGGTATTTCTCGACCCCTCTAGCGCATATGGTACTCGATATTGGAGACTCTTTTGCCGGGTATTCGGAGTTGGTTCCAAGTTCATGGCGGACCTCCGGAGTTGCCTAGTTTCTTAATAAAAGGCCACTAGAAACACGTAGACGTCATTTTCATGAATTCTATCTATATTCTGCAGGCTCGATGAGTAGCATGTCAATATTTGACAACATTCCATAGAAAACGAAATCCCTTCTCTAAATTCCCTCCACTAAATTCTCGAAGCTAGTTCCCTTCGCTAACATTCTCCACTATATACCAGTAGCCCTACGGTTCGAGACAATATACGATATCTGACCTCCCTAGAACCGAACAACAAATCGAAAGTCAGCCTCTAAATGGCCGCAAATTTATAGGAGAACTTTAATACGCACCCAGATTGTGATCCCAAGTTTTCATGGGGGAGAAAAACACCTCTTGACTTTACAACCATCTTTTCCACAAGAACTCATTTTCCAGGTTATAAACGTACTGGAATCGAATAATACGTTGAATATCTGTTAATCAACACTAGCCACAGGATCCAGCGTTTCTAGCGAACACGACAGCTTTTTTTTGAGATCCACAGCCGACCTGACCAAGTATAGAGGTCGACAGATCAATCGAGATAAAGCATTCTTTGAGTGTATATATACAGACTAGACAGTATTCGGACACTATCACAGTGTATATACTAGAGCAACTTCATTAATTTAATATGGGTAATGTACCAGCAAAAGAGACTCGGAGTAGGTCCAACACATATTCGTCAGGGTCGTCAGGGGATGTTTCAGCTATGATCACCCGGACGGGAGGAGCTCGGAGAAATACAGTTTCTTCATCGTTTCTGAATGGAGCCAGTGAAAGCAAGAAATTAAGGAAACAGGAGGACAAGGACAGGCAACGTGAGCAACATTTCTTGAACCTTATTGTTCGATTTACTGAGAATGTGGATGGTGGATATTTAGCACCATTTGGAACGTATAAATCGAATTTGGACCACAATACCGAAGTGGTCCGGTCTCTTATTATAAGTCGTGAGTTGGCTCCGTTCTATACTCCTTTACAGGATTTCGATGAGAGTTGGACTGATGAAGAGTTGCTAATTATACTATCCCAACTAACCCTTCATTCAATCGAGACTGCTTATTCAGAGGAAGATACCGAGGATGATGTGGATAAGCACAAGATCCACAAATCTGCAAATTATTACAAGAGACAAGAACAAAAAGCAAAGCTACAGGCACTTACAGAGAAAATGAAGGAACTACAGAAGGAAGAAGAAAACAAGTTTCTTGAAGAAAAGATGAAGGTAAAGATGAGGAATCTGTCATCTCCGACAACAAGTGAAGAGATTGTGTCACCAAATATTCCCTCAAGAAGTTTACTTTTCAAATTGTATCGAAAAGCTACAGAATGCCCTATTTGCTTTTTATATTATCCGCGAAAATTGAATGTCTCGAGATGTTGTTTCCAACCCATTTGTACTGAGTGTTTTGTTCAGATCAAACGAATGGATCCACACCCACCCCATGACGATCGTTCTAATGAACCGGGATCAGATAAACTTCCGCATTCTTTGGTGTCAGAACCAGCAAGTTGTCCGTATTGTGCCCTGCCAAACTTTGGAGTTACTTATGAGCCACCATATGATATTAGCACAGGAATCAAAGGAAAATACAAACCCGGCTACTACACGGTACCTATAACCAGTATTCGGGAAGATTCCGAGGCCGTCATGTCGTCTTCTCCAGGTTCAGGTTCCGGAGGAACTCCATTAGAAGAAGTAGTTGAAATGAAATTCACAAAGAAAAAACCTAGAAGAAGATCATCTCTAGCAGCAGATGCTAAGGGCGTGATTACGATAGATCAGATTCGACCCGATTGGGAAATCAAGTTGACCACTGCCAGAAACAAGTTGGCACGGAAGGCTGCTACAGCCAGTGCTATCCATGCATCGAATTTGCTTCTTAACGGAGATGATGACCGTGGGTCAGGATCTGGGTCACCTCCATATGAAACAAGGCGCCGTGGATCGGGGGCAAATTCACATTTGCAGACAGTAGAAGATAGAATGCTTGAAGAAGCATTGCGGTTGTCGATTATAGACGAAGATGAAAGAAAGAGAAAGGTAGAGAGAGCGAGCACTAAGTAGATTAAATGCTGTTCTGAATATTAGTATGTGCTAAGAACAAAACGAAAGCTGTTGTTCTGAAATAATCAGTATGTGCTAGGAACAAAATTAAATGCTTCCTAAATGAGGTCTACTCATAAGGTGTTAATTCCGGAAACAAGTGGTCTAGTTGCAATTAGCTCTACTCATATAGAGGGCTCTCGGGCAAATCCGATACTTGATATTTTAAACCTCTTGTCGTTAAATGTTGCAAATGCGGTTGGCAACTACTTATAATGAACGTGATGGAAACCCAACTGGCAACTACTGAAGTTCCAACTAGCTTAAAATTACGAATGATGGCCCTAATAGGGAGAAAATGCCCAAATCGAGACTAATATGGAAAATGTCTAATGATGATGGTTTTCCAAACTAAACTTAGCGATACCATAGAATAACAGCGGCCGCAAATAGTTTTTAAAGTCGTTATAGTCGTTATAGTCGTTATAGTCGTTATAGTCGTTATAGTCGTTATAGTCGTTAATAGTCCACTCCTAATAATCCTAATTGGCAAGTCCTATTTCTTCCCTTGCTACTCTCGTATTTGGAAGCATGGAAGTTGTCCGTATCCTGCATAAGGTGAGTAATTCTACCAGAAAAGTCACATAGAAAGCACCACAGAAATGACCATGCAACTAATAATAATACAATTTAAGGTAATATTTTCAGCTCGTAATTAGAATTGTAGAGAGGAAGGAGAGTAGGGAGACCCAGGAGTAAACTGGAGATTGGACACCTTATCAGACATATTCGGTTTTTAACACGATATTCAACATCAATAATGCAGCAGCCTCTTAAGATTACGCCAATTACATGATAACTAACAGAATCGTATCAATTGGCCTCATCGAGCTTCGAGAAGTTTACGCTAATTAATACTGGGACGATGAATTGTTCACGATTCGGCGACGAGCATCATGTATGAATTATACCTAACTAGGAAATTATTTTATGCACCTTGCGCATCACCACGCGAGCTTCTGAAGAAGGGTGTGAGGTTTAGTCAGGCCCGAGGACAATAGAGAAATGTTTTGGTTACGATTCTCGTACGTATGTGCCACCATATTCGTATCGAGTTGTTTGTTTCAGACCATAATTAGTCTACAATACTTTCTACCTCGACTAGGGCATACAACAGGTTACCGGAACGCATTCCTCGGGACACTTATAAATTCGAACACAAACTGCACATCCCAAAATGATATACGCTGGACTACACATGAAGCTTCTGTTGTCTAGTTGATACGTACGTCACGTATGCACCAGTAATATTACATCCGAAACGATGTGAAATCAATAGGGGCTCATTTCTTTGTCGGCTACAGTGGCAGATATTTCAAAATCTTCTATTCTTAAGGGTTTCTCCAGTTTATTCTTATAGTGGACTTCCCGCACAAATTATATAGCCGTGGCAAGATTAAAGTAGTTTTGAAACTTTGTTAACTTCGTCACCATTTCACATCCGGCTAGCATCAACACATCGAGTTATACTAGGAGATTCACTGTAAACTTCGATACATATCCTTCATTCCGCTAGAATTGACCGTTTAAAGTTGGATGAGAATAGAGAATAGACAATAGAGAATTGAGGACACCACACACTAGGAGATTGAAACGACCGAGGAATAATCAATAGCCTCAACCCATCTAGTTTCAGAACACTGCAATTGAATCACGCCGTCCTATAAGTTCACAAAACAGCCTTGCTAACAATATCGGTAATAGTCACCTCCAATATTCTCCATTGATTCTTACAATTAACCTCCAATCGACTCCTAATATTTATCAAATCATTACCAGATTTATAATCCTTACATCTTCTAACCTTATCTTGACAATTCCTTCTCATAATCTAATGTCCTTAATAACAACTTACAACGATTTTTGCGTAATACCCCAAAAGGTAACAACACTTCCTACCAAACGACTATTTGATCCCAAATCACGTAAACTTCGAGAAGTCACCAAACTCCCTAAAGAATTGGAGATGGCAGAAAACGAAGTCATACTAAGAGTCCGAATGGTGGGCATCAATTTTCAAACAGACTTGAAATACGATTCGCGAAAGGACAATATCCATGACGACGAACCGCTACCAAAGTCAATTGTTCCTTGTGGTCGAATAATCGGAAAAGTCGTGTCGAATTATGACGACCAGACTTCAAAGTACGTGGTGTTTCCATACTCAAACTGTATCACACAAAACATCACTCCTCAGGCCATCTGTCATAATTGTCAGTATCGCAAAAACCATTTGGTAACAAAATTATCCTCCTCCTCATACACTTATTACAAACAATATCCATGCACCCTCAACCTAACATATGGATATACTCTCGATGGCGGCTTACAGGATTATATGAAGATCAGGAATCCCAAAGAATCCTTGCTAAAGATTCCCAACAATATGAGTATTCATGATTGTTGTTTTTTCATGGATATTATGCTTCCATTCTACTCATTTTTGAAGGATAATTTCGAAGTTGAAAAAGATGAAAAAGATGAAAAATCTGATAACCCTACTAATAACACAGATAACGATTCGTCTCTATTAGTTGCAGGCAAAGTCCTTATTATCTTGAACAGTATCTCCAAAGATGTCAATGAAGTGTTGATAGTTATAAAGCATTTCAAGCTCGATCAACGAAATATCAACTTTATTGATGAAAAGAAGTTGGACAAACTCTCTGAAAATGACCGCATGAACTACCAGGGTATTTTTAGTCAGGTGTTTGTGTTCAAAGTCACGGAAAAGATGGTAAAGTTTGCAGATTTTTGTTCAATCTCGTCAGGCTTAGAGTCCACAAAATCAAGATACAATATCGTGTTTTTTGACGACAATTCGTTCAATAATAAGTATTTGAATCGCTACCACAACGACAAAACTTACCATCAGTATAAGCTATCCTACAAAGATAAGTTGAATGCCGAAGATTTGTTGAGTATTGTTTCGAACTTGAATCTTCACATAAAAAGAAGTCCCTCGTCATCTTCGCTCAACTCGAAGGCTCATAAAAAAGAATCTAGATCCAAGAAAGAAACTAGACCTTCAATAGCAAGTCTAGAAACAACTGCGTCCACATTTTCCTCTACAAACTTGTCATTCCATTCAGACGCTTCCTCGACCACTTCTTCCAAATCGAACACCATGGTGTCTAAGAACTTAAGATTTCGTGAAAACGATTCAAATATCGAAAACTCTAAGAAAGATCCCCAAACTCATTACTCGTGGCTATGGTATGATAAGGACTACGATTTGTGTAACGAATTCGAACACTCTGATGACGAGGATTTGGACAAAAAGGTCCATAGTGTGCGAGAAATCAACCGGATTCTTAGAAATCCCAAAGATTTGTCGAGAGTTTGTTACACCATCAAGTCCACTAAACCAAAGTTGAATGCGTTGATATGTTGAGCTAGACGAAATGATAAAATTTCTAATAAAATCAAAAAGACTACATAAAACAACCGAATTCAAATACAAAGAACTCTGACTGAAGAAGTTCCAATATGGATTAAAGTTTATGATCTACCAGAGTTAATACGACAACTATCATAAACTTATTGGAATCTAATGATATTAACTCCAGGATACTGCTCTTGTACCATCAATTGATTTTGCTCCGCCATAACTGATCTTCGGGCTAAATTACCCAGTCTCCGCTTTTGAATCTCTTCTTCTTCATCCAATCTATTTAACCTCACTTCTGGCTATTTATCAGATCTCACAACATAGTGACTTACAATCTCCATTGATATTACTTTATCATAACCTCTGAAGGGTCAAGATCGACTTCCAGAGTCAAATATTTCGCCTATGCATTACTACTATTCACTTCTCCAATATCATATTAACCATGGATGTTCAGGACTATTTATATCACTATTATTTGTATCACTATTATTTATATCACTATTATTCATATCACTATAAAATTATATGTAATTAGAAATAGTATGAGTTTAGATATTTACACAGGTTCAGACAGACATGGTGTCTGGATTAGAATATATCATTGATCAGCCTAACAACTAACGTAATTGCTCATGAATCAGAACCATGAGATTCTCTCAGACACTAATTCAAATTTCGTCGGACATTTTTCTGAAAATGAAAGAATGCTTTGACACTTCGTCAGACAGCCAGAAACTTATACATTTAGCCATTAACGATGGCTGATTCAACTTATCGACAGATTGAAGTGGAAAGGTCCAAATAAGCTTTATTACTCAATATGATCTTGTCTGCATCATCAGACATATATTCGTTGGAAGTTAATTGCTCAATTCTTTCAAGGTATCGGTCAAAATGGATCTCAATTTGTATAAGTTTATAATTCTCAACTTTTCATCCTTCAAATGAGCATTATCGGAAGCCTGTCCACAAGGGATCTGTGCAGCCGGCGCATTGAAGCACTTTTCCAAAAATCTAATGGATGGAATTGACCCTCCTTCTCTGATAAATAACGGAGTTTGATTCCAGTTGGCTTTGACTTTCTCCGAGAGAATCTTGTAAAGCAAATTCGACGGATCTCCCAACCAAGGCTCTGCTTCGTGAAAGATGTTGATTGCGAGTTGGTTGCCCGATGCAAGGTTTTCGAACCGTTCGTGAAAGAAATCTATTAAAGATTGTTTCACCTTTTCCAAGTCTTGATTAGGTACAATACGTATTGAGATGGTGGCCTTTGCAATTTGCGGAATAACTGTGTTGTTATTTGGCCCCGATACTTGGATCTTGTGGATGGTTAATGAAGGATTACGCCATTTGGCCATTAACGTCCGCAAATCTTGGTTGTTAATGTTTCTGTTATTTGCGCTTTCTTCGATGTTTTGGTAAAGTTCTATCTCTTGTTTTGACAACGGCAATACGTCGTCGTGAAAGTTTTCGAGTTGGATCTCGTCAGTTTTTGGGTCGATTAATTGTCCCAAAACTTGCACCAAATCCATGGTAGGTTCTTTGGATACCCCACCATCTACTCCTGAGTGTCGGTCGGGTTTTTCGGATGTGATAGTTACAGTTGCATTGATTACTCCTCTTAAACCATAATTCAAACAAGGGGTATCGTCATCCAACCAATATGAATTAGACAACATCACCCAGTCAATGTTTCCAATCAAAGCCTTGTTTTTCTGGATAGCTCCTTGGAAACCAATAGACCCACACTCTTCTTCACCTTCTATGATAAATACGACATCACAAGCCAATTGCTCTTTTTGATAAAGTTCTGCCACGGCATAGATGGCTGCCAAAGTGGGACCCTTGTTATCGGAAACTCCACGAGCATAAAGATTACCATCATGGGCATTCAAGACAAAAGGATCGGTCAACCATGGGTTCACTTCATTGTTGGTAGCATCAACCACATCGTAATGAGCATACCAAAGCACACGAGGAGGTGCCTTTTGAGAATCACCATCCTTTTTGTTTCTGTTGAAACGTGAAAACACAATCGGATTACAATTGTTGACAGGTAAAAGTTCAGTTTGGCTAGCTCCTAAACTTATTAACAAGCCCGACAAAAACTGAGCACATTGACGAGAGTCCTCCAAGTAGAGGGTAGGAAATTTCGAAATTGTTTTGTACGAAATGTACTTGCTCAATGATCTCAACATGGCTTCATTAGAGTATATGTTCGTGGTTTCGCAAACGGCACTCGATACTGCAGTAGGCGAGGCGTCAAGTGGATCCGAATTACCAACATTCGTGATATCCCAGAGACGAAGCGCGTTATCACCACCTGACAAGAGGTAAATAGTCCCAGAATTATCCTTAAAGATTTTAATGGCCAAAACGGCACCAGTTTCGTCTTCAGATTCAAAAACTTTATCTTCATCATTTTCAGTTGACGAAATCATCACCGTAGATAACTTGCAAGCAAGAGAGAGGTTTTCGCCGTCTTCAATTGATTCAGTTGGGTTGGGAGACTTCAACGTGAGTTTGACTAAACCACCCACATTCGAGGCCTTGAAAATACAGTCATTATATATACCCAAACTCAACACCTCATCATTCGAGCTGTCAGGGCTGTTAAAATGAAATGATCTGATAAGCTGAAACGTTGTAAGGTCCCATACGTTGATGGTGGAATCACTCATACCCACGTAGAGATACTCTCCAACGGACATGGAAAAAATAGACTCTGCGTTTTCTAATGATTTGAGTTTAGAAATTGTAAGCGACTTCGATTCAGGGTCTTGGTTGATACCCCAAATGTTGACTATACCATCACCACCGCATGTTATGAGAATGTTTTGGAAAGTATCTGCGTAAGTATTTCCGAACGCGGTGGAAGTTCCCGGCGTACACCTAAAGATATCCATGCAGTAAACGTAACCATTATGGGCAAATCTAATGAGATCGTCATTCTTCACCTCCAATAACTTGTGAGAGTTATCTTTGCCAGTCGAAGAGCTGGAGTATTTACGAAGAAGCTGGTGCTTTGACTGAAGTGTATTCATAGACCCACCTGGACCCTTGGAATCAAAGAACTTATCATATCTGAAGTGAGGCAACCTATCAATTGTGACATGTTTAGCAGAAGATGACGTTTCATTTGTATAATCTTTGAGAGGGAGGTAGCACCAAAGAATGGAGGCATTCTGGGCCCCAATGAAGATTGTCGACAAGGCATCACACCATGTGATCGAGAAAATATCTCCAATATCAACGAGAGAGTAGATGACATGAGAATATTGAGCTTTATAATCTGGGACGTTAAGTTTCGAGATGTCCCACACCTTGACTAGAGAGTCAGAACCGGCACTGAACAAGAAATTTTCGTCCGCAGTGATAGAAAGACAGAGGACCGACGAAGTGGTGGTAGTTCCACATGAGATTTCGTGCTTGAGAGTATAGTTGATCATATCGTACACCAAAATCTTTGAATCTTGGGTACCACAAAATAAAAGATTCTTCGTAGGAGCTGGCAACACACAGAGAATCGAATGGGTATGAGACCATTCGTGAATGAGCTTGGGGACAGGATCTCTGTCGTTTGTTGGGAGTATGGAGGACGGTACGGAAAGGTCAGGTGAACTGGGCTCGTTCGTCGAACGCTTTGGAACACCATTGTGAGCTCCATTAGATGCATATTCCGTGTTATGAATTGCATGAGGACAATGTGTTGGTCCATCTATAGCAGTAGGGAACTGCGACGAATGGGATTCTCCTTCAGAACATTCATTATTTCCATTTGGTTCTATTGGACCATGGATCGATAGATTGGGGGAGTTTAGTCTAACTGGAGTTGCTGATCTGTAATTCAAATCGGTTGACGTCGTAGTATTTATGGGTAATGTCAGTCGATAAGGAACCAGAACAAACTCCCCTTCGTGAATAATGCCTCTATAGTTTTTAGACATGACTATGTGTAAATTGGCTATGACTCACTTGAAGGTCGTTGATAAACTAAAGGATGACGATAAATGCAATTGTATATAGAATGAGGAAAAGCTTCTTAAGCAGTCGACTTACTGTTGTTAACTGAATATTTGTTTCTCTGACTGATAGTTAAATAGATGATTGTAAAAGCATATCAGAGCCACAGTCGGTGACGTGGAAAATTGTATTTGTTTCGAGTCGCACACGACCATATATGGATGAATTTTGCAGCTTCTCACGAGACGCCAATCAAGATCTGAGACAGATGCAGTACGTAGATAGAGCGGAGTTAGAAATGAGGGACTTATATTGACTCGGATCGTGACCCAATTGATTGGATGCAATGAGGGGGTAATACAAGGAAGGGATATGCGGTTATCAATATTCAGTTAGTCAGATATTCAGATATACCTTTATCAGCATATTTTTTGTATTTTCCTCAACAGATTAATCTTCTCAACAAATTACGATTTTCAACATATTAACATATATATGGCTGGTGTTGTGCGTTATCTTATGAAGGGGATTATGTGCAGGTGGATGCAATATAGCTACACGAATAATTAGTAGACATACATTATCAGGATAACGATGCTAGGGATGATTAAAAGGAATACTTGATTTAACTCAAATTAGACATTATTTACAATTCAAAAGATAAAGAATTTATGATAAAATGATTAAAAAACCACGGAATATAGTTTTCTAGAGGGCAGAATCATACATTAGATAGTACTTCCAATATATCAATTGGTACCTTTCAATTTATCAATTGAATGGGTTTTCTAGTTTTGGTTTGTCACCTAAAGATTTGAAATTTGCGGATAAATTATAATTGCGGCTTCTCGGAGTTTCAAGAGTCTAGCACTTGGGCTATTTATCTCATTAAATTACGACCTTATCAGAGAAATGACTCGGCCACCCAGATCGTAGGGGTTCGTGAATTTAACCATCAGGACTGTATAAGATAAATATCCGAGGTTTCGAGCCCCTATAACTTGGTTATGAACTCTTGTATATCAAAATCTTCATTATCTAAAAGTGTACTCATCTGAACTCGTCTGATATATTTGTAAGTGATTTCGTTTCCAACACTATACGAATGAGAAAGAGTCTACGTTCAGTTTAAAGTCTAATTGATCTTTTAGCCCAACACTGATTTGGTAAACTTATTAGCCCTGTAGCCTCATGTAGAGTTCTGCCACTGTTTACTAAACTTACATGCTTTATATCAAACATTCTTTATATCAACATTGCTTATATCGACATGGTTTATATCAACACGGACTATCAAACATATGCTCACCTGTCAGTTCCAGTGACAATATCATCTTTAGAGAAGTATCGAAGTAAATTTCACTTCTTCATTTTCTCTCTTGGTCCACGTTCTCGATAAGATTTGTCGCAAAAACACGACATTTACTTAAATTGCGACAAGAGATTTCGGCCTCGATGAGTTTGTGTAACGATGAACACTTTTGAGTTTAATAGCCTGAACTGTCAGGAAACCTAGTATTCGAGGCCCACAAACTGGTAGAAGATGTCTCCGCATAACCTCTACCCTCTACCCTCTACCCTCTAGATCTCCTTCACGTAAAAAATGGACCTTGTTCCATCATCAGTAATAAAGTTTATTGTGCAAATTTCTTATTCTCACCCCACGTGTTCCAAGAAATTCTCCATGAAATTCTCCAAGAAATTCTCCAAGAATTTACATCTCTCCTCTAAAAATTTTCTAAACTAGTCAATAGTCACACGAGGACTTACCAAAACCGTTTTGTTGCAAAATAACGGCTCGAGCTATTAATAAATTCTTTAAAATTAAGATTTTCGATTTGCAGCCATGAAGTTTGCACATTCTCTCAAGTTTAATGCGGTTCCTGAGTGGCAGGACAACTATTTGAGTTATCCTACTCTTAAGAAGATCATCTACAAGCTTCAACAGGATCAAGTCGATCACGAGAAA
>Ga0065707_10081781_pt1 | contig 41957 bp, 38 predicted proteins | sample SwiRhicommuniRL3_FD_59094 | JGI IMG/M metagenome (GOLD analysis project Ga0065707, IMG submission 59094) | Switchgrass rhizosphere bacterial communities from Rose Lake, Michigan, USA - RL3 v2 (version 2) | ecosystem: Host-associated > Plants > Roots > Rhizosphere > Soil | place: East Lansing...
GTCCGGCTCGACCCGCGCGCCGCAGCTGTGGCTGCCCTGTTGGTCAAGCGCCATGAGAAGTGTGCGATTGCCCCGGAAGCCCACGACTTCGGCGCGCGAACCATGCCCGTCGGCGTCGATAACCCGCGCGCAGGCGCCTACGGCCAAGCGAAGGCCAGTGGCCTCAAGCATCAAGCCGTCATAAGCGGCGAGCCGGCCGATATTGCGCGGCCCGATCGATCCGAGATCGAGGCTGCCGAGCATCGCTTCGGCCTGGGCGGTGAGCACGCTCACGCAGCGTCATCCTCGCGGGCTGCCAGGCCCATCTGGTCGAGGGCGGCGCGGAGGCGTTCAAGGCGAGCTTCGGGGCCATCCTCGATCCAGCCTTCGTCGGTCTCAAGCCGGATCGTGCCGCGCAGCAGGCTGCTGTCGCCCACCAGCGGCGTATCGATCGGTGCGTCGGCGAGCAGTTCGAGATCCTCGGGATGTAGCCGCAACCGCATCGGTCCTGCCTCGTCGCCGATCAGTTCGGCGGCGCGTTCGCACCGCTGGATCAGTGTGTCGCGATCGATCTCGACGGTGCCCATGATCTGGCGCACGAGCCGCTCGACCGTTTCGGAGAGCAGCATCGCCAGCGCCTGCGAAGGCTGGGGTTTCAACACCTCGAGCGAAGCGGCGAGCTCGACCATCGCGGCGCGTTCGGTCGCGACCATTTCCTCGACCGCCTGACGGCCTTCCTCGAAGCCCTGTGCGAAGGCCGCGGCCTGAAGATCGCTGGTGGTGTGCAGATGGCTCGGATCATGGTCAGCCAGCGATCGGGGCGGCATCGCGCCGTCGCCGCTCGGCATGTCCCACGCCCTGAATTCCTGGAAATCGGCGCGTACCCAAGGCGGCACGCGCGTCGCTGTCGCGACCTGATCAGCCTGCCACAACTCAGACATAATCATCGTCCTTGCCGCCAAGGTTTATCGTGCCTTCGCTGGCAAGGCGGCGGGCGATCGCGAGGATCTCCTTCTGCGCATCCTGCACCTCGGCGAGGCGGATCGGACCACGATCGGCCATCTCGTCGACGATCGACTGCGCCGCGCGGCTGGACATGCAGCCAAGGATCTTGTCACGCAGGCGCGGCTCGGCGCCCTTGAGCGCGACCACCAGCACATCGTTCTCCACCGAGCGCATGAGCGTGCCGAGGCCCTTGTCGTCGATCGCCATGAGATTGTCGAACACGAACATCTCGTCCTCGATCGTGCGCGCAAGGCCCTTGTCGAGCTTGGCGAGCGCGCGGATGATGCGCTGCTCGGCGCTGGTGCGGGTATTGTTCACGATCTTCGCGGCCTCGGCCGCGCCGCCACGCTTGGTGGGGGGAGCGGAGCTGGCTTTCGCGCCGGTCGGCCGCATGATGATCTTCTCCAGATCCTCAAGTGCTTCAGCCGTGACGGGACCGAGCGTCGCTACCCGATGCACGAGGTCGGGCTGGACCGCCTCGTCCAGGAGCTGCAGCACGTCGGCGGCGACCGCCGGTTCCAGATGGGCGAGCACGATCGCGGCGATCTGGGGATGCTCCGGCTCGATCAGATTGGCGATCGTGCGCGGGTCCATCCATTTGAGCGCATCGAGCGCGTGGGACTTCGCCATCGGCGTGATCCGGGCGAGCACATTCTCGGCCCGCTCGGAGCCGAGCGCGCGCTCCATCATGTTCTTGATGTGGGTTTCGGCACCGAAGCCGACCGTGGTGCGCGCGCGCGCCTGATCGACGAACAGGTTGAACACGCTGTTGACCTGTATTTCCGACACGTCCGCCACGTTGAACATCGCCCCGCCGAGATGCTGAACCTCATCCGGCTCGAGCCGGCTGAGCACCTGTGCCGCTTCATCTTCGGCCAGCAGCATCAGCAGGATAGCGGCGGCTTCGCTGCCCTTGGGGGGGCGCGACGGGTTCGATCCAGGTGCGGGCGCTTCCTCAGCCATTCTGGCTCACTCCGCCCGGCATGTCGCTGCGGATCAGATCGCGCACTACCAGCGCGGCGCGGGCCGGATCCTGCCGCACGAAATTACGGATCAGTTCGGCGCGGTTGGTGTAGCCGGGGGTCGCCTCGATCATGTCGAGCGTCACCGCGCCGCCTGGGTGCGCGCGTTGCTGGTCGGAGAGTGCCTGGGCGATCTCGTTGCCGATCTTCGCGCGGTTCGCGGCGGTCACCGCCGCAGAGGTTGGGCGCTTGGCCAGCAGGGGTTTGCCGATGCCGAAAATCAGCAGCGCGGCGAGGACCAGCATGCCGACATTCTTGCCGAGCGTGGTCAGCCACGGCGCTTCGTAGAAGGGGGGATCTTCGGCCTCGGGGACCGGAGCGAACTTCTGGACGCTGACCGCGACGAGGTCGCCGCGGGTCTGATCGAAGCCGACCGCACCCTTGATCAGATTTTCGATCTGGGCCTGATCGGACGCTTTCAGCTTGGCGCCGCCCTGCTTGATGGCGACGGCTACGCTCAGCCGCTTGATCGTGCCGACCGGCTCCTTGGTCACCGAGACCTGGCGGTCGAGCTGATACTGGCGGTTATAATTCTCGGAGGTCTTGCCGGTGGCGCCAGCCTGCGCGGCCTGGCCCTGCGGCGCGCCGGGGATAGCAGGCGTGACAGCGCCATTGGGTGCGGCGGCGACCTGCGCCGCCGGCGGTACCTGATTCGAGAGCGTGCCGGGGATGCCGCCCGCAGTGCCGCCTGCGCCAGCCGAATCGGCGGTCCAGGCGCCCTCCTCGCGCTGCACGACGGCGGTGTCCTTGGGATAGCTCTCGCGGGTCGATTGGACTTCCGCGAAGTTGAGATCGGCATGGACCTCGGAGGTAAAATTGTCGGCGCCGACCAGCGGCGTCATCAGCTTGGTCACGGCGTCGTTCAAGCGCTGCTCGACCTTGTTCTGGAGCTGGATCTGCGCATTGCTGGCGCGGCTGGCATCGTCGCCGCCCGAATTGGACAGGAGCCGGCCGCTCTGATCGACCACCGAGACGTCGTCAGGCGAAAGGCCCGCGACCGACGATCCGACCAGATGGACGATCGCCTGCACCTGCGTATCGGACAGGCGGCGGCCATTGTAGAGACGCAACATCACGGAGGCGGAAGGCTTGCTCGATTCGCGCAGGAACACGCTCGGCTGCTCGACGGCGAGGTGGACCCGCGCCTGCGCGACCGAATCGATCTGCTCGATCGTGCGGGAGAGATCGCTTTCCTGAGCCGCACGAAGCCGCTCGCCCTCGACGGCGCGGCTCGCGCCCATTGGGATCGAACTCATCACCGAATTGCCGTCCGGCGCGCTCTTGGGTAGGCCCTGCTGGGCGAGCAACATGCGCGCGCGGTAGAAATCCGCGTCGGTCACCGAGATTTCGCCGGTGTTGCGATCAAGCGAATATTTGATGTTGCCGCTGTCGAGCGCCTGCGCGACCGCAGCCTTGTCGCTGTCCTGCATGCCCGGATAGAGCGGCTTGTTGGCCGGATCGCCGAACGCGCCCCACAGCATCCAGGCCACCCCGAACAGGCCGAGCGTGACCAGCCACGGAATGCTCTTGAGCACCGCCGGCTGACTGGTGAATCGGGCGAGTTGCTCCAGCGCAGGCGCGAAGCTTGCGGCAGGGCGCGCCATCGTGACCGGCAGCGCGCGGGAGGAATCGGCGGGGAGTACGGTTGCTTCGCTCATATCTTATACCGGCATGCTCATGATGTCCCTGTAGGCGGCAAGGAGCTTGTTTCTGACCTGAAGGGTCGCCTGGAACCCGATCGAGGCTTGTTGACGGGCGAGCATCACGGCCGCGATGTCCGTGGTCTCGCCGCGTTCGTACGATTCGGAGATCGCGGAGGCCTTGCTCTGGAGGTCGTTGACCTTGTCGAGCGCGCCTTTCATCGCGTTGCCGAATTCGGTGCCCTTGACGCCGCCCGCGCCGCCCAGCGCATCCGCGCCGGCCGGGCCGGTGCTCTGCGCCGCTTTCTGCAGCGCCGCATTCTGCTGGAGGATGCTGGCGCGCATCGCGAGCAGGCTGGCTGGGTTGATCGTGTTCATGGCCGGGCCTCCTTACGCCGCCACCGCCTGGCGCATGTCGGCGAGCCGATAGCGCAGGGTCCGTTCGCTGATGCCGAGCCGCTCGGCGGCGCGCAGGCGATGACCGCCGGTCGCTTCGAGCGCGGCACGGATCGCGTCGACTTCCGACTGCCGAGCGGCGTCAGCGAGGCGCGCCGCGACCGGCATCGTTGCTGGCTGCGAGAAAATGCGGCGGTCGATCGCGAGATCGTCGGCCTCGATGCGGTCACCCCGATGGAGCAACAGGGCGCGCTGGATTACATTTTCAAGTTCGCGGGCATTGCCGGGCCAATCATGGGTCATCAGCCGGTCGAGCGCATTTGGGGTCAGCCATGGCACCGCCTTGCCGATCTGGGCATGACGCAACAGCATCGCTGCGGCGATCGCGCGGATATCCAGCCGGCGATTGCTCAGCGGCGCGAGCGTCAGCGGCAATACGTTGAGCCGCCAGTAAAGGTCGGCACGGAAACGGCCAGCGGCGACCTCACTGGCAAGATCGCGGTTTGCCGCGGCGATGACGCGGACGTCGACCGGGACAGGCCTGGTCGCGCCGATCGGCAATACTTCGCGTTCCTGCAAGGCACGCAGCAGCTTGGCCTGGAGACTGAGCGGGATTTCCGCGATTTCGTCGAGCAGCAGCGTGCCACCGTCGGCGGCACGGAACAGGCCCTCGCTGGCTCCGGCGGCGCCGGTGAAACTGCCCTTCTGGTGGCCGAAGAGGATCGCCTCCAGCATCGTCTCGGGCAGGGCCGCGCAATTGACGGCCACGAACTCCTTGCCGGTGCGGGGGCTCATCGCATGGATGTAACGGGCAATGCCTTCCTTGCCGGTGCCGGTCTCGCCCAGAACAAGCACGGTTGCATCGTGGTGAGCGACGCGGGCGGCGAGGCTCAGAAGCGCAGCACTTTCGGGCTCTCCACAAGCCGGGTGGCCGGCGGGACGAACGAGTTCGTTGATCAGCGCATGGCCGAACGCCATGTCATCGCTGCCGAAACAGATTTCAGCGGGCTGGCCACGGCCGGGGCGAAGCAGGCGGGGTGCGCCAGCCGCGAAGTCGATCACGATATCGCGGTGGTTGGCATAAACCCGTTCGGAAACGTGCAGAATGCGGGCGGCGTGGCGGCCGACCGGATCGCGCGGGTCAGCTGAAACGCAACTGATACCACTACCGTCAAGCCACTGGGCCAGCGTGGGCAGTGCCGTTGCGGCCGACTGAGTCAAACCAACGTCTTGCATTCTCGACCCCCGGGGAAGCGGCGAAAATCCGCCGTGGTCCCTTCCCGCCCCGAAGTGGTTATCTCCGGTTAACCGCAAAATTACGGTCCAAAGGATTATAAATCCTTAATAAGCGCGCGCCGCGTGGGGGCGCCTACGTACGCGGGCGCGAGGCCCCAAGAAATTTTGTTCCCAAGAATTAAAGCTCCCGCCCGACGCGCCGTTAACCCGGTTGTGGCGATCACGGTCAGGGACCCGTCGCCCCAGTTTAGAGCGGGAAAGGAACCCACAGTGACTGTCATCAACACCAATGTCGGCGCTCTGCGCGCCCAGAATGGTTCGCGGTCGGCCAGCATGACGCTGTCGACGGCGATGGAGCGTTTGTCGACCGGCAAGCGCATCAACAGCGCCAAGGACGACGCCGCCGGTCTCGCCATCGCGAGCCGCATGAACGCCGAAGTCCGCGGCATGAACGTTGCGATCCGCAACGCCAACGACGGTATCTCTCTGGCGCAGACGGCTGAAGGCGCGCTCGGCGAAGTCAGCAACATGCTGCAGCGCATGCGCGAACTGGCTGTTCAGGCCGCCAACGGCACCAACAGCGCCACCGACCGCGCTGCTCTCCAGGCCGAGCTGGCTCAGCTCGTCGCGGAAGTCGACGGCGTGTCGAAGTCCACGACCTTCAACGGCGTGCAGCTCCTCGATGGTTCTTCGAAGAATGTGAGCCTGCAGATCGGCACTCGCGCCACCGACAATCTGTCGTTCGGCATCTCTGCTGCTGACGCCAAGTCGCTTGGCCTCCAGGGCTTCGCGGTTGACGGCCAGCTCACCACGGGCCGCGTTGGCGCCGTGTCGGGTCTCGCAGTCGACGACGTGCTGATCAACGGCAAGGCCGCTTTCGCGACCGTCGCCGCTGCGGACACCGCGACGGCTCTCGCCACCGCGATCAACACCAACACCGCCCAGACCTTCGTCAAGGCGACCGCGTACAACACGCTGACCAGCGGCCAGCCCAATGCGACGACGTTTGCTGCCGGCGCGATCACAATCAACGGTGCGTCGGTTGGCGCCGCCGGTTCGGTCGAGGAACTGGTTGCCAACATCAACCGCGACGCGGCTGGTGTGATCGCCACCCTCAACGATAGCGGCACCATCACCTTGTCCAACGACACAGGCGCCAACATCGTCATTGCCGGTTCGGCTCCGTCGGCTGCCGGCTTCACCGCTGGCACCTATGCCGGTTTCGTCGCGATCAACAGCGTCGACGGATCGGACATCAAGGTCCAGGCCAAGAACGATGCCAACGGCTTCGTGGGCGGCGCCGGTACGCTTGCCGACGTCAAGGCCTTCGGTCTCAACGAGAGTGGCGACGGCAAGGTGTTCGCGGGTTCGGCGGTCGACACGACGTCGGCTCTGCTGTCCACCGACGACATCAAGATCAACGGCGTCCTCGTCGGCAAGTCTTCGGACGGTTCGGCGATTTCGAAGGCGGCCGCGATCAATGCGATCGCTGACCAGACCGGCGTGCAGGCGACTGCCAAGACGGTCGCCAAGGTCACCGTCGATCTTGCCGGCACCGCGCCGGCTGCGACCGACACCGTGATCAACGGCGTGGTCGTCAACCTCAGCGCTGCGACGACCCTCTCGGGTGTCGTGACCGCGATCAACACCGCCGCGATCGGTGGCGTGGTGGCTTCTTCGGACGAGCAGGGCAACCTGATCCTCACCTCCGATACAGGCACCAACATCACCGTCCGTGACATCGGTGGCAATCTGTTCACCGCCGCGACGACGCTGGAAGGCGAAGTCGGCACGGGCACGATCGCCGCTGGCCGCGTCCTCGGTGGCCGCGTCACGCTCTCCTCCAGCACGGGTGCCGACATCCGCGTCGAGGGCAGCACGGCGTCGATCAATAAGGCCGGTCTGGCTCTTCAGGGCGGTTCGTCCGACCTGCTGGGCGGCGCGATGTCGATCACGACGGTTGCGGGTGCCCGTGGCGCCCTCGCCCAGATCGACAAGGCGCTCGACAAGATCTCGGCACAGCGCGGCCAGCTCGGTGCGGTCCAGAACCGCCTCGAAACCCGCGTCAACGTGCTGACCTCCTCTTCGACCAACATCACCGAGGCGCAGAGCCGCATCGAGGATGCTGACTTCTCGGTCGAAACCACAAAGCTCGCCAAGGCTCAGATCCTGAGCCAGGCTGCTACGGCGATGCTCGCTCAGGCGAACCAGAGCCAGCAGGGCGTGCTCAGCCTGCTCCGGTAAGGATTGGTCCCCTTTACCGGGCAAAAACAGGCCCCTGGCGCAAACACCCCCCGCGCCAGGGGCCTAATTTTTAGACCCCCCTTTCTTGAACGACCAACAGGACGAGGCAGACATGAGCGACGGTATCAACGGAAAGATCGGCGAAGAGGCCCAGTCTCTGCTGGTCATCGCCGACGACAGCGATGAGCCGGCGCCCGCGCTGATCGCGGTGGACGAGCCCCAACCCGCGCCGCTGCCCGCCCCGGCGGTCGAAGCGATCACCACCCAGCTTGAGGTCGACACCGCTTCGGCGCCCCAGGCCAAGTCCGCGGCTCCCAAGCGGGCAGCGGCTCCGGTTGAAGCAAAGCCGATCGAGCCCGCAGCGCCTGCCCCTCAGCCTGTTGAAGTTCCATCGTCCGCCAGCGTACCCCTGCCGCAGCCGAGCATGGCCGCGGAAGCAAAAGCGGACGCGCCGGAAGCTCAGCCGGTCAAGCGGCCTCGCCGCAGCGTACATCCGCTGGTCCCGCTCGCCGCCGTTTCACTGGCGGTGTTCGCAAGTTCAATCTCGGTTGTCGGCCTGCTGGTCGCGAGCCGAACCGTGGCCGAGACGAAGATCGTGCTCGAGCAGGTCGAAGCGCATCAACGCAAGATGCGGCGCCTTGAGGAACTGATCGACGAAGTCGATGCACTCCGCCAGCGCGAGCAGATCGCGCTTGTCCGGATCGAGCAGATCAATGCCGGCAAGCCAGCGACCGGGGCGGAGGTGCGCAGCGCGATCGGCAGCCTGCAACTGGCGATCGCCAAGTTCCAGCCCGGTGGCACCAACGGCTCACTCACCCTGTTGCGTGACGGCCAGGCCGAACTCGCGGAGCGGGTCGGGACGATGTACCGCCGTGTCGAGATCCTGAATGACAAGATGGACAGGATGGCGGCCGGGAAGGGGCGGTCGCCGGAAGCCCGGTGACCGGCTTGCCAGCCGCCATCTCAAATCATTGAAAAATTAATGCCACTCGCTCAGGGATGAGCGCAGCCGGTCAAGCGCCGACTTCTTGATCTGGCACACGCGCGCGGCCCCCACCCCCAGGGTCTGGCCGATCTCGTCCAGGTTCATTTCCTCGACGAAATAGAGCTGGAGCACCAGCGCTTCTCGCTCAGGCAGATCGCTGATCCGGGAAGCGAGGGCGGACTTGAGTTCCTCCCGCTCCATCGTCTCATCAGCGCGATCCTCGACGTCCGCGAACCACATCGAATGATCGGAATAGACCTCGTCCATCGATTCGTGGACGATCGCCATGCTGCTGTCGACCAGTGCGCGATAGCTGCCCTGATCCATGCTCATGGCGCTGGCCATCTCGGTCTCGCTTGGCGTGCGGCCGAGCAGATTGGCGAGCTTGTCGCGCTTGTCGGCCAGCTCGCGGCGCTTCGCCATGGTCGAGCGGCAAACCGCGGCGTGACGGCGCAGATGATCGATCATCGCGCCGCGGATGCGCATCGCCGCATAGGTGGCGAAGGCGAAGCCGCGATCCTCGTAACTGTTTGCGGACTCGACGAGCGCGACCATGCCGATCTGGACAAGGTCCTCGATATCGATCGCCGAGGCGACGCGACCATGAACGTGCCAGGCGATCTTGCGGACCAGCGGGATATGCTGCTCGGCAAGGTTGCCGGGCGCCGCCCGCTGAGGCCTGCGCTGATAGGTGCCGGCCGTGTTGGCCGCGTTAGCGAAGCCCATGCGACGCCCCCCGGCTGTTCTTGTTGTTCACGGCGCCGAAGATCACAGCGCCATCTCCGGCTGTGGTGCATAGCCCTGGGGGGCGTAGCCTTGCGGCGCGTCGTTGCCGCCGACGATCGCGCAAACCTCGACCGGCTTGCCGTCGGGGATTTCGAGGAACGAAAGCACTGGCGCATCCGGAAGATGAGGTTTCAGCAAGCGCGAGAGCGCCCGGCGCGCGATCGGCGAAGTGACGATCGCGAAGCGGGCAGCCTGCGCCATCAGCGGTTGCGCGGCACTGCCGATCGATTCGATGATGCGGTTGGCGAGCGCCGGCTCGAACGGGTGGCTGGCATTGGGGCCCGTGCGGACCGCCTGGGCGAGGAGCGCCTCGAGGCCGGCATCGAGGGTGATCACCTGCAACGGCATCTTCACCGGCACCAGCGTCTGGACGATCAGCGCCCCGATACGCAGGCGGACGGCCTCGACCAGTGAATTGTGATCGGATTCGTGCGCGGCGGCATCGACCATCGCCTCGGCGATGCGACGGAAATCCTTGAGCGGAACGCCTTCCGACAGCAGCGTGCGGCAGAGCGCGGCGATCGCCGACAGCGACAATGGTTGCGGCGTGAGACCGGTGACGAGCTGCGGCGCGCTTTCCTTGAGTGCGTCGAGCAGCTTTTGCGCCTCGTCCATGCCGAACAGGTCGGATGCGGCAGCCGCGATGATGTGATTCAGATGCGTGGCGATCACCGTCGCGGGGTCGACCACGGTGTAGCCTTGCACCACCGCTTCGGCACGCTGTTCCGGGGTGATCCACACGGCATCAAGGCCGAAGCTTGGATCCTTGACGGCGCGGCCCTGGATCGGCCGATCGACATCGCCGCCATCGAGCGCGAGCAGGTCATCGGGCCAGCATTGATCCTCGCCCATCACCACGCCGGCGACGCTGATACGATAGCTGTTGGGTTCAAGCGCAAGATTGTCACGCACGCGTACCAGCGGCACGACGAAGCCCAGTTCGCGCGAAAGCTGACGGCGGATGCCGGTGATCCGGCCCATCAGCGGCGCGCCCTTGCGCTCGTCGACCAGGCCGATGAGGCCATAGCCCAGCTCCAGGCTGAGCGCGGCGCCATCGCTGACTTCTTCCCAGCCGATCGTGGCCGGGGCCGGATTCTCGGCTTCGACCAGGGCTTGCGCCTCGGGATCGATCGGGACGGGCTTGGGCGTGCGCAGCCGGTAGGCGGTGAATCCCGCGAGAGCGGCAGCCGGAAGAATAACAAGATGCGGCATACCCGGCAGGATGCCGAGAAATCCAAGGATACCCGCAACCGGTGCCCATGCCCGGCTCGATCCGAACTGGCTGGTGATCTGGCCGGAAAGGTCATGCGGCGAGGTGACGCGCGTAACGATCGCGGCGGCGGCGATCGACAGCAGCAGTGCGGGGATCTGGGCGACGAGCGCGTCACCGATCGCCAGCAGCACATAGGTGGAGGCGGCGTCGCCCAGCGACATGCCGTGCGACAAGGTGCCGAGAATGAGACCGCCGAGAATATTGACGACGAGGATCAGCACGCCGGCAACGGCATCGCCCTTCACAAACTTGGAGGCACCGTCCATCGATCCGTAGAAATCGGCTTCGGTGGCCACTTCAACCCGGCGTGCCTTGGCTTCCTCCGGCGTCAGCAGGCCGGCGTTGAGATCGGCGTCGATCGCCATCTGCTTGCCGGGCAAGGCATCGAGGGTGAAGCGCGCCGACACTTCCGAGACGCGGCCGGCACCCTTGGTGATGACCACCAGGTTGATGATCATCAGGATGCCGAACACGAACAGCCCGACCGCATAATTGCCGCCGATCAGGAAGTTTCCGAACGATTCGATGACATGACCGGCGGCGGCCTCGCCAGTGTGGCCGTTGACCAGCACGACGCGGGTGGACGCGACGTTGAGTGCAAGCCGCAGCAGGGTCGCGAACAGCAGCACGGTGGGGAAGGCGGAGAAATCAAGCGGCTTGGCGGCGTTCAGCGCGACCATCAGCACCGCGAGCGAAATCATGATGTTGGTGATGAAGCCGATGTCGAGGATCGTGGCCGGAACCGGCACGACCATCAGGCCGACCAGCATCAGGGTTGCCAGGGGCAGGATCGCGCCGCGACCCGCATCCTTCCACAATTTGCGTTTCACGCCCGCAGTCGTCGACACCTAATCACCCCCAATGGATCGACCGGAATACGCAAGAGCCATACCAATTCAGGCGCTTGCGGGTCCATTCCGCCGGATCCGCGAAGGCTTATTGGCCTTCAGGGATGATGCTATGGTGAAGATACAAATAATTGGTGAACGAAGGACGGCAGCGTGCACACATCTTGTCATGCTGAACTTGTTTCAGCATCCACCAGGCAAGGGGCGGTGCGGCAAGTGGTTGAGTGGACCCTGAAACAAGTTCAGGGTGACAGCTGAAATTCAGGCCTTCAGCCGCGCTTTGCGGTCATAGGCGGGGCTCGGGCGCTCGATGCCGGCAGCCTTGCACAGCGCTTCGAAGCGGCGGCGATTGATGTCGGTGAGATAATTGACGCGGGCGCGTGCGGCGTCCGCCAACTTCATCGCATATTGCAGCTTTTCGATGATCTCAGGTGAACCGCGCCAGCCGCCGATCGCCTGCACGTCCTTGAGTGCTTCGGAAAAAGCCTTGGTAGCTTCCTCGACGGCTTCGGCGCTCCCCTTGTCGAGCGCAAGGATCAGGCCTTCCGACGCTTCCGTCAGACGATTGAGGGCAGCTTCACTCATGATCAGAACTTCAGCGGCAGATCGAGCGTGATCATCTTTTCCGCGATGGCATCGGGATCGACCGGATAGCGGCCCTCGGCGATCGCGGCACGGATCTCGGCAACCTTCTTGGCGTCGACCGGCGCGCCGAGCGCGGCCAGGTCAGCGGCGGGGTTGGACGGCTTATCAGCCTTCTGCGTCGCTTCGGACGCAACCGAGGCGGTCGCTGCAGCGGCACCGCCACGCGAAGCCGCATCGGCGCGCGTGGTCTCGATCCGTCCTTTTCCGGTCGATCCTATGCCGTTGATCATACTCACACCCTTCCGCATCGCCGAGCCTGCCAACTCGATTCAACCTCAGTAACGGCAGCCCCCGCAGAACCTTTAGCCGATTTTTTGCATCAATTGAATCCGGGCAGACGAACCCGTCCGCCATCCACCACTTCGGCGATCATCACCGGCGCCTTGGGATCGGACTTGATCCGGATCCGATCGCCGGGCGCGCCATCCTCCTGGGCGATCGCGCCGGTGCTCACGCTGAACGAACCGCCATCGACGAACAGCTCGACGGGATCGCCCTTGCGCACCACCGGCCGCGATTTCGCTGCCATCGGCATATCGGCGATCCGCGACAGCGGCACGCGGATGCGCCAGCCAATCGCCTCACAGCGGATGGCGATCGCGCCGAGTGCGGGCGGATCGATCGTCGCCGGCACCGGGCAGCGGGCCAACTTCAGCCGGCGGTCGATTGGCGCGAGCGGTCCGCCGGGCGTCCCGATATCCGCGCCCAGCGCCGCCGTCACGCGCGCCTCGATCCGGTCGATATTCTCGAATGCAGTTGTCTGGGCCTGTGCCGAGACCGGCACGAACATGGCGCAGAGGGCGAGGACGGGGCGAATGGTCATGGCCACGAGCAATGATCTCCTTTGTTCAAGAAATCATTAAGCAAACCTCGTGCCATTCCTGGGCGGGATCAGCGCGGCATGATCCCGATGGCGATGCGCTGGCCCTTTCCGGTCACCCGCCCACTCATTTCGGGGATGGAGATGGTGATCGCCTGATCGGACAGGCCACCCGCCTGGACGGCGCGGGCGATGGCTGCGGTGCGGGCTGCGGCCAATTCCCAGCCGTCGAAACGACGGACGGCACGATCGGCACCGATGCTTTCGATAGTTACGCGCGCGTGCATCGCGGCGGCATGGCGACCGAGCGCCATGATCCGCCCCCGCGCGGCGGGCTTCAGCAAGGCTTCATTGGGCTCGAAAAGCGCGGACGGATCAATGTCGTGGCTCTCGCCTGCGGATGTGCCGTTATTGCCGCCCAAGGCTTGCTTGATGCCATTGACGACCTGCGCCTGTTGGCCCGTATGCGCATGGAGCATCACAAAAAAACCGAGCAGCAGCAGGCAGAGGTCGATAAAGCTGGTCGTCCACGGGGGCGCGCTTCCCGCCTTCATGAGACGGTCCGAAGATGAGGCCGCTTCGGTGGCGCGGCAGGGGCGAGCTCGGCTTCAGCGATCTGGAGCAGACGTTCCAGTGCTTCGCGTTGCCAGGCCAGCTCGGCGGCCGAAAGCCTGTCGAGCCGGCTGGCGATCGGCCCCGCGACCACTGTCGCCAGCACGATCCCATAAAGGGTGGAAAGCATCGCCAGCGCCATCGCCGGGCCGATCTTGTTTACGTCATCGAGCGCCGCGAACATCTGGATCAGTCCGATGACGGTACCGATCATGCCCATCGCGGGAGCGGTTTCGGCCATCGAGCGCCAGAAGGCGATCGCACCCTGATGGCGGCGCTCGCGTTCGGCGAGGTCATGGCGTGCCCAGCGGTCGAACGCCTCGGCGGTCTGCGCCTGCGCGAGTCGGCGAACCACCCGGCGGAGGAAACGTTCGGCGGTCTTGATCCGGTCAACGCAGGCGATGTTGCGGATTTCGGTGAGTTTCTCGACCTTGCCGACCGCGACGATCGCCGCCAGCGCGTCGGCTTCGGGATCGGCGCTGAACACCTGCCCGAGCGCGCGAAAGGCGCGCGGGGCATCGCCTTTGGTCGCGCGAAGCGTCGCGATCAGGGCGGCGCCGCCGAACACGATCAGCATCGAGACCGGATCGAGAAAGCGCGAAATTTCGCTCAACATCTGCATGTGCCCCCACATTGCCGGCACGACCGGCAAGAAATTGCCGCATCCGGCAACACGCTGCCGGACACTGGTCCCCGCATCGCGTCATGGTCCGATTTGCCAAGCGTTGCGCCCGATTGGCACGGGCTTTGCTTGGATCACGAACGGCATGCCCGCTCACGAGGAGTAACGACGGGTTGCCAACAAAGTTTAGGGATTTTCTTAATGGCAAACGGGGAAACGCTTTTCGGACTGCACGGCACGGCCCTGGCGCTGCGCTCGCAACGTCTTGCCTTGCTCGCGTCCAACATCGCGAACGCGGCCACGCCGAACTACAAGGCGCGCGACATCGACTTCAACAAGGCGCTCGAAGCCGCGACCAGCGGCAACGGCACCAATGTCGATCAGGCCGCGCGCGGCGCGCTCGGCTATCGCGTGCCGCTGGAAGCATCGCTCGACGGCAACACGGTCGAGCTTGCCACCGAGCAGACCCAGTTCGCCGAGAATGCGGTGAAATATCGCACCACGCTCTCCTTTCTGGAGGGCCGCATCGGCACGATCATGTCGGCGCTGAGGGGAGAATAACGCATGGCCAACAATCTTTCCGTCTTCGATATCGCCGGGCGCGCCATGTCCGCGCAGATGCTGCGGCTCAACACCACGGCGTCGAACCTCGCCAACGCCAGCTCGACCTCGGGCTCGGAGGCAACCGCCTTTCGCGCGATCAAGCCGGTGTTCAAGACCGTCACGGATTCGCCGGGCGTGGCCACGGTCCAGGTCGATCGCGTCGTCAGCTCGAACATCACGCCGACCAAGCGGCATGATCCCACCAACCCGATCGCCGACAAGAATGGCGATGTGTGGGACGCGGGCGTCGATACCGCGGCCGAGATGGTCGAGATGATCGAGGCCTCGCGCCAGTACCAGAACAACGTCCAGGTTCTTCAGACCGCCAAGACACTTACCCTCGACACCTTGAGGATCGGCAAATGACAATCTCCGGAAACAGCATCATCGACAAGCTGAACGGTACGACCGGCAGCTCGACGACCGCCAAGACGCCCGCCCAGCAGAATCAGGTCGACCAGACGACCTTCCTCAAGCTGCTCACCACCCAGATGCAGCAGCAGGATCCGTTCAATCCGGTCGACAACACCCAGATGGTCGCGCAGATGGCGCAATTCTCGTCGACCGCCGGCATTGCGGAGATGAATGTCTCACTGAAATCGATGGCGTCCGACATCGCCGCCTCACGGCTCGGCGACGCTTCGGGCTGGATCGGGCGCGCAGCGCTGGTGAAGTCGGATGTGGCGACCCAGTTCAGCGACGGCAGCTATGCGGGCTCCATCACGCTTCCGAAGAATGCCAGCAACGTCAATATCAGCCTGGTCGATGGCAACGGCCAGACCGTCTACAGCAACACGCTCGGTGCCCAGAGCGCCGGCGAGGTCGCGTTCAGCTGGAACGGCAAGGATGCCGAGGGCAATCCGCTCGCCAGCGGTCCACTCAAGGTCCGCGTCACCGCCGTGGGCGCGGACGGTTCGGTCGGCGCGGAAACCTCGACCTGGACGCTGGTCCAGGCCGTTCAGTCGCCCGCCAGCGGCTCGACCCAACTTGTCACCGGCCTTGGCCTTATTTCGCCCAGCGACGCCCTGCGTCTCTCGTAATCACATTTTCGAACGGAGTAATAACAGATGTCTTTCTATACGTCGCTCTCGGGCCTCAAGGCCGCCCAGTCGGATCTCTCCGTCGTCTCGAACAACGTCGCGAACGTCGGCACGGTCGGCTTCAAGAAGTCGAGCAGCCAGTTCGGCGACATCATTTCGGCCTCGCCGCTGCAATCCTCCGCGCTCTCGGGCCAGGGCACGCGCCTCAAGGGCATCGATCAGGAATTCACCCAGGGCGGTTTCCAGAGCTCGGAGCGCTCGCTCGATCTCGCGATTTCGGGTCAGGGCTTCTTCGTGACCAAGACCGGCGTTACCAATGGCAGCATCAGCTACACCCGCAACGGATCGTTCAGCGTCGACGCCGATCGCTATGTGGTCGATAATAGCGGCGCGTTCGTACAGGTGCTGCCGACCGACGCGTCGGGCACGATCACCGCGACCGGCATCGCCTCGGCCCGCAACCTCCAGTTGCCGCTTACCTCGGGCCTGTCACGCGCGACCGCCAGCATCGATCTGTCGCTCAACCTGCCCAACACCGCCGACATACCGGCCAACCGCTCGGTCTACGGCGCCTCGAACCCATATGCGTTCGATCGCTTCGATCTCAACAGTTTCAATCAACAGGCCGCGACGACGGTCTATGACATCCAGGGCAATGCGCTCCCGGCGACGATCTATTACACGCGGCTGACCACGCCGACGAGCACCGATCCGAACTCGACCTGGGAAGCCCGGCTTTTCGTCGGCGACAGCCAGGTTAGCGCCGACGGCGATCCGACGACGGTGCCGCCCGCGCCGCTGATCATGACCTTCGACGGCAATGGGACGATGACCGGCCAGGGCTATTATGACACGGCCACCCCGCCGGTGTTACAGCCGCTGACTGGCGCGATCGACTATGCCGACGTCCAGCCCGCCGGCGCCGCCGCGGCGCTTGCGCTTTCGATCGACTATGGCTCGAACACGCGCCAGACCGCTTCGCCGTTCACGGTGAAGACGTTCAATCAGGACGGCTATGCCGCCGGCCAGCTCGACAATGTGACGGTCGACAGCGAAGGCCTGGTCACCGCCAGCTTCTCGAACGGCACGTCGCAGGCGCTCGGCAAGATCATGATCGCCAACTTCACCAATCCCGAGGGCCTTCGTCAGCTCGGCGATGCGAAGTGGGCGGCCACCGGCGCTTCGGGCGATCCGCAGGTCGGCGCGGCCGGCTCCAACGGCTTCGGTTCGATCGCGTCCGGCTCGCTCGAGCAGGCCAATGTCGACATTACGGAAGAACTGGTCGCGCTCATCCAGGCGCAGCGCAACTTCCAGGCCAACGCCAAGGCGATCGATACCGCCAACCAGATGACCCAGACGGTCGTCAACCTGCGCAACTAAGCGCGGGTTTCGGGGGGCCGATTAAATGGACCGTCTCATCCACACCTCGCTGTCCGCGATGCGCGGCGCGATGGCGCGTCAGACGACGATCGCCAACAACCTCGCGAATGCCAACACGGTTGGCTTCCGCGCGGAATTCGCGTCGCAACGGCCGCTCTGGCTGCGCGGCGGCGGCGGCCAGTTCGAAGGCCGCGCGCCGGCTTCGGAAGAGGTCGTCAACGCCGACATGAAGGCGGGCGCGGTCATCCAGACCGGGCGCGATCTCGATGTCGCGATGCGGGGGGATGCCATGCTCGCGGCGCAAGCCGATGACGGCGAGGAAGGCTATACCCGCCGGGGCGATCTGATGATCAGCCCCAGCGGGCTGCTGACCACCGGAGACGGCGTTCCCGTGATGGGCGAGCAAGGCCCGATCACCCTGCCGCCGGCCGACAAGATCCAGGTCAGCGGCGACGGCAAGATCTCGATCGTGCCCGAAGGCGGCGATCCAACCCAGCTTCAGGAAGTCGGGCGGCTCAAGCTCGTCACGCCCACCGGATCGGATATCGTCAAGGGCCTTGACGGCCTCTTCCGGGTGCGTGGCGGCGGCACCTTGCCCTCCGATCCGGATGCGCAGATCACCTCGGGCGCGCTGGAGCAATCCAACGTCAACACCAGCGATGCGCTCGTCCAGATGATCGAGGCCAGCCGCTCGTGGGAAACCCAGATCAAACTGCTCACCACCGCCAAGGATCTTGATGCTTCATCGACCGACCTGATGCGGCTGCCCGAATAATTCGACCAAGGAGTAAGACGCGATGACTACCGCCGCAATGCACGTGGCCCGGACCGGGCTTGACGCCCAGTCCACCCGGATGCGCGTGATCGCCAACAACCTCGCCAACGTCAACACGACCGGCTTCAAGCGTGATCGCGCAAGCTTCGAGACGATGGCCTACCAGTCAATCCGGGCGCCCGGCGCCAATTCCTCGGCCGACGACAAATATGCGATCGGCCTGTCGCTCGGCACCGGCGTCCAGATGATGGGCACCGCCAAGATCGATACCCAGGGCACGCTCAACACCACCGGCAATTCGCTGGACCTCGCGATCGAGGGCAACGGCTTCTTCCAGGTGCTGATGCCCGATGGCCGCACCGGCTATACCCGCGCGGGCAATTTCAACCTGTCCGCCGAAGGCAAGATCGTGACCGACGCCGGCATGCCGGTGCAGCCCGAGATCACCGTGCCGGAAGGCGCGGAATCGCTTACCATCGGCGCCGACGGCACCGTCACGGCGCAAGTGGCGGGATCGACCGACGTTTCCACGCTCGGCCAGATCCAGACCGCCCGCTTCATCAATCCGGCCGGGCTCGATCCGGTCGGCGACAATATGCTGATCGAGACCCCGGCTTCGGGCGCGCCGCAGGTCGGCGCCGCCAATATCGATGGCCGCGGCGCGATCCGCCAGGGATCGCTCGAAACCTCGAATGTCAATGTCGTCGAGGAACTGGTCGACATGATCGAAACGCAGCGCGCCTATGAGGTGAACAGCAAGATGATTTCCGCCACCGACGAGATGCTGCGTTATGTCAACCAGCAGCTATAAGCTCCGCAACGACTGGTCGGTCGGCATCGCCATCCTCGCCGCTGCGTCGCTCGTCGCGTTCGGCACGGGCCGGGCGGACGCCCGCAAGGCGAAAGCCTCGGAGGAATATGCGCCGACGCTTTCAACGCCGCTCGCTCCGCGTCCGGCCAATGGCGCGATCTTTCAGGTCGATGACGGCTATGCGCCGCTGACCAGTGGCGCGCGTGCGGCGCGTGTCGGCGACATGCTGACGATCGTGCTGGCCGAGCGCACCCAGGCCTCCAAGAGCAACGCCGCCAAGACCGATCGTTCGGGCAGCATCGGGCTGACTCCGCCGGCCACCGGCCCTGCCAGTTTCTTCAGCCCGACTGACATCGCCGCGAGCGGCAATAACGCCTTCGACGGCAAGGGCGAGGCTACCCAGTCCAACCAGCTCAACGGCGAGATCAGCGTCACCGTGGCCGAGGTCTATCCCAACGGCACGATGCTGGTGCGCGGCGAGAAGCTGCTCACGCTCAATCGCGGCGACGAGAATATCCGCATCTCCGGCATCGTCCGCGATGCCGATATCGGGGCCGACAACCGCGTCTCCTCGACCCGCGTCGCCAATGCCCGCATCACCTATGCCGGCAAGGGCGAGATCGCACGGGCCAGCCGACAGGGCTGGCTGCAGCGATTCTTCTCGATGCTAAGCCCATTCTAGGACCGTCACACATGCGTCTTTTTCTCGCCTTCCTTGTCGCCGTCCTCGTGGGCGCGCCCGCGACCGCCGAACGGATCAAGGATCTCGGTGCCTTCCAGGGCCTTCGTGAAAACCAGCTGACCGGCTACGGCATCGTCGTGGGCCTCGCCGGCACGGGCGACGACAGCCTGGAATATGCGACCCAAGCGATGAAGGGTGTTGCCTCGCGCTTCGGCGTGACGATCCCGGCTGGGGTCAATCCCTCGCTCAAAAATGCGGCGGCGGTGATGATCACTGCCGAGCTCCCGCCCTTCGCCAAGCCCGGCCAGCGGCTCGACGTCACCGTCTCGGCGCTCGGCAAGGCCAAGTCGTTGCGCGGCGGCACGTTGCTGCTGACGCCGCTGCGTGGCGCCGATGGCCAGATCTATGCGATGTCGCAGGGCAATCTCGCGGTCGGTGGCCTTGGTGTCGATGCGGCCGACGGTTCGAAACTCTCGGTCAACATTCCCTCCGCCGGGCGTATCCCGGGCGGTGCTTCGGTTGAAAGAACAGTCGATGCCGGCTTCGCGCAATCGACCCAGCTTCAGTTCAACCTCGCTGATGCCGATCTGACCACGGTTCGCCGCGTCGCCGACGCCATCAACAAGGAGATGGGATCGCCGGTCGCGCACGCCACCGACGCCGTCACCGTGGCGATCGATGCGCCCACCGGCGCCGAGGTCCGCACCGCATTGATGAGCCGGATCGAGAATCTTTTCGTCGACCCCGCCGAAGCCCCTGCGAGAATAATTGTTAATGCTCGGACGGGTACGGTCGTTATCAATGGTGCGGTCCGCATCGCTCCCGCCGCGGTGAGCCACGGCAAGCTTACGGTCCGCATCGATGAGAAGCCGCGCGTGGTGCAGCCCGCGCCCTTCTCAAAGGGAGAAACCGCGCTCGAACCTTCGAGCAAGATCGATGTCGAGGAAAAGGGATCGCCGATGTTCAATTTCCGGCCCGGAGCGTCGCTCGCCGACATCGTCAAGGCGGTGAACGCGATTGGTGCGTCCCCCTCGGATCTCGTTGCGATCCTCGAAGCGTTGAAGCAGGCCGGCGCCCTCAAGGCCGAGCTGGAAGTGCTGTGATCAACGCGGCGGCATCCACCACGCCAGCGGTCGCGATCGATCCCGTCAAGGCGAAGCAGCTCGAAAAGCTCAAGGGTGCCGCGCAAGCGTTCGAGGCCGTATTCCTGCGCCAGATGATCTCGTCGATGCGTTCCGCTAGCCTGGGCGACGACATCCTTGGCAGTGACGCCTCCAACCAGTTCCGCGACATGGCCGACGCCAATACCGCCAACGACATGGCGAAGCGCGGCACGATCGGCGTCGCCGATATGCTGCTCAAGCAATTCACGCCACGCGTCCTCGGCGGCGCCCCGGCAACGATGCCGCCGATGAAGAAGGAGGCTGAATGAGCGACCTTCTCCAGATCGGCTCCTCTGGCCTTCGGGCTTATCGTAATGCGTTGTCCACGGTCAGCGACAATGTCGCGAACTCGAACACCGCCGGCTTCTCGCGCCGCAAGATCGAGCTGAACGAGTCCTCGGTGTCGGCCAGCACGTCGATTCTCTATCGGCCGCAGGCGACCTTCGGCGGCGTCGAAACCGGCGCGATCAGCCGCGCCTGGGATCAGTTCAAGTCAGCCGACGCGCGTCTTTCGGGTTCGGATTATGGCGAAGCCGCCAGCCGCCTGACCTGGGTGCAGCGGACCGAAACCGCGCTCGACGACGGAGATTCGGGAGTCGGCGCGCGCCTGACCGCGATCTTCAATGCGGGTGACCAGCTCTCCGCCGATCCGAATGGCGATTTTCCGCGCCGCAATTTCCTGTCGTCCATCGATCAGGCAGCCGCGACAATACGGCAGACTGCCGACGATCTCGCGCAAGTCGCCGACGGGATTGAATCGGATGCCCTTGCCGGCGCCGATCTGGTGAACGCCGATCTCCAGACGCTGGCGCGGCTCAACGTGCAGATCAAGAAAGCGGGGGCAGGCACCGCCACCTACGCGCAGGTTGCCGATGAACGCGATCGCCTGCTCGATGAAATCGCGAGCAAGGTCGGGATCGACGCCAGCTTCGACAATTTCGGCGCCGTCCGCATCACATTGACCGGCAGCAACGGCAAGGTGCTGCTCGAAGACGCGCGCACAGCGCAGGTCGGCGTGCAGCGCGCCGCGGACGGACGCCTCGGCTTCCTCGTCTCCGGGGCGGGCCAGCCGTCATCCACCTTCACCCCGATTGGCGGGGCGTTTGCAGGCCTCAAGGATGCGTCCGAGCAGCTTGCCGGCCGCCGCCAAGAGCTTGACGGCATCGCGAGCGACTTCGCGACCGCGCTCAATACATGGTCAGGGCAGGGCCTCGACAAAAACGGCAATGCCGGCACGGCGCTGCTTTCGGTCACGGCCGGCGCGGCATCGATGCAGGCGCTCGTCACTGATCCCAATCTCGTCCCGGCAGGTGATTCCAGCAATGCCGATTTCGGCAATCTGCTGAACCTCAGCACGGTGCGCACCGGCAGCAAGGCCGAGGACAACTGGGTCGCGATGGTCGCCAACCATGGCCAGGCGGTCGCGTCCGCCAAGACCAATTCGGACGTCACCTCGGCCCGCAGGGATATCGCCTTCTCGGCGCGGGATGCGGTGTCCGGCGTCGATCTGGATACCGAGGCCGCCGATCTGCTGCGCTATCAACAAGCCTATTCGGCCTGCGCGCATATCATTCAGGCGGCGAAAGAGACCATGCAAACCATCCTGGATATATTTTAAGGCTTAGCTGGAGTTTGAGATGACGGGCATCACCGGATACCGCCTCACCGCAGAAATCAACCGCCAGCTCAAGCTGTCGAGCGACATCGCGCGCGCGCAGTCCGACATCTCCTCGGGCAAGCGTCTCCAGACCGCGTCGGACGATCCCGCCGCCTGGGCGCGCATCGCCGTGATCAAGCGAGTTGAATCCAACCAGCAGGCGTGGCTCTCGAATGTCAACACCGCCGCCGCCGTCGCCGATCAGGTGTCGAGCGTGCTGGATGGCCTGCAGACCTCGTTCACGCGCGCCGGCGAATTGATGGTCAATGCCAACAACGCAACCAATACCGCGTCGGACCGTCAGGCGATCGCGGACGAGTTGAACGGTATCGCCGATGACATCGACGCCGCATCGACCACGATGGATTCGCGCGGGCTGGCCCTGTTCCCGGCCACCACGCCGCTACCCATCCCGATCAGCCGCGTGCTCCAGATCACCGCCACCGACACCAAGGCCAATGTCTTCGACACCGTTCAGACGACTGGCGGCGTGGTTTCGCTCTCGCAAATCCTGCGCACCGCGGCGACCGCGATCGTCAACGCGGACGACACGCAGCGAAAGATCGATAGCGCGGCATCAAACGATGCCGTTCAGGCCGCGATCACCCACATCACCGCTCTTGTCGGTCAGCACGGTGTCCGCGCGGGCCGCATCGATGACATCAAGGAACAGCTCGAAAGCAATGCCTCGTCACTTGAGGAAGAGCGCGGCGCGCTGGAAGGTACCGACGTTACCGGCACGGTCGCCAAGCTCCAGGCCAACCTGCTGTCGCTTCAGGCGGCGCAGGCGATTTTCGCGCGCATCAACCAATCGACGTTGTTCGATCTGATCAGGTAAACGGCCCGCGTTCAGCGCGCCGACATGGCTAAAAAATCACTTTAATTCCCCGGTAAGTATAAATCCTCACCATCTCTACCGTTATTCCATTTACGACGTTGGGTGAAACCGATCCATCGGTCGCCAAGGTCGAAAGAGTTGGGGGTTACCGGTAATGTTTGCAGCAATAGGCCTTGTAGTGTTGCTGGCCATGGTGTTCGGCGGTTTCGCCATCACCGGCGGCGATCTCGAGCCTGTGCTCCATGCCATTCCCCACGAAATGCTGATCATCGGCGGCGCTGCCGTCGGCGCCGTCATCGCCGGCAACTCGATGAAGGAGCTGAAGTCGCTCGGCGGTGGCATGGCCAAGGTGTTCAAGGGGCCGACCTACAAGAAGAAGGATTTCCTCGACGTCATCTTCCTGGTCTCCAGCCTGATGAAGATGCTGCGCACCGAAGGCCCGGTCGCGCTGGAGCCGCATATCGAAGACCCCAAATCGAGTTCGGTGTTCGCCGAATATCCCAAGCTGCTCAAGGACAGCACGCTGATCCATCTGATCACCGATACGCTGCGGCTGGTGGTGATCTCGTCCGGCAATCTCGATCCCCACGCGGTCGAGGATGTGATGGATAACAGCCTCAAGACCCACCACCACGACGCCATCCGCCCGGCGGACATGCTCCAGAACCTCGCTGACGCGCTCCCCGCGCTCGGCATCGTCGCGGCCGTTCTCGGCGTCGTGAAGACGATGGGCTCGATCGATCAGCCGCCGTCCATCCTCGGCGGCATGATCGGTTCGGCGCTCGTCGGAACCTTCCTCGGCGTGTTGCTCGCTTATGGCATCGTCGCGCCTTTTTCAGGCCGTTGCCGCCAGGTGATCGAAGGCGATGCGGCGATCTACCATGTCGTCAAGCAGATCATCATCGCCTCGCTGCACGGCCATCCGCTGCCGCTGGTGATCGAGGCCGCGCGCTCCGGCATCGCCCATGAGAACCAGCCCGCCTTCGCCGACGTGTTCGACGGCATGCGTGGCCGCTAAGAGCTGAGCTGGACCGATGGCGCAGCCTCCGAAGCGCGGCAAGAACGAGCCTGAACCCAGGCCGATCATCATCAAGAAGATCATCGCCGATGGCCATGGCGGTCATCACGGCGGCGCGTGGAAGGTCGCCTATGCCGACTTCGTGACCGCGATGATGGCGTTCTTCCTGCTGCTCTGGATCCTCGGTGCCACCACCGAAAAGCAGCGCAAGGGCATCGCCGATTATTTCACGCCGACTCTGGTCGAGATGCGGCAGAAGTCAGCCGGCGCCAACGGGCCGTTCGGCGGCGATTCGATCATCGCCAAGGACAATTATCCGCACAAGCCGCAACAGACCGGCACCAAGAGCCTGACCATCCCGAAGGATACGACGGGCGGCGCCAAGGAAGGCGCGTCGGCGCTGCGCTCCAACGACAAGGCGCGCTTCCAGGCGCTCAAGCAGAAGATGATCGCGCGGATGAAGGCCGATCCCAATCTGGCCAAGCTCCAGAAGAACATCCGCTTCACCGAGACCCGCGAGGGGCTGCGCATCGACCTGGTCGACGAGGCCGATTTCTCGATGTTCTCGCTCGGCACCGCCAATTTGCTGCCCGACGCGCGGCGGCTGATCGGCGAAGTGGCCGGACTGATCGCGTCGGCGCCCAACGCGGTGATCATCCGCGGTCACACCGACGCGCTGCCTTATGCCAAGGGCCGCACCGCGAACAACTGGACGCTTTCCACCTATCGCGCCGAGGCCACCCGGCAGGCGCTGATGGAGAATGGTGTCACCTCCGATCAGATCGCCCGGATCGAGGGCGTGGCCGACCGCGAACCTTATGTGCCGCAGGACGCCTATGATCCCCGCAACCGGCGGATGTCGATCACGCTTGCCTGGCAGATCGACAAGGGCGATCCTTCCGCACAAATGCGTGACGACATCGGCAATGCGATCAACGGTCAAGGCGCTTTACCGGAACATTAAATCGCAGCCGAAACAATCCTTTACCGCGCAACAACTCGCCGCATCATTAGGAACGAAGCCGCGCTCCGGTGGTTCTTGCCCTGTCTCTTCGGAGGCGTTCATTGGAGAGGATGTACAATGCCAAACCAGCAAAATCAGGGCGGCCAGGGTGGCCAGGGTGATCGCCAGAATATGGGCGATCAGGATCGTCAACGCCGTCAGCAGGAGCAGGAAGGCGGCAATCGCCGTCAGGATCAGGGCGGCGCCGGCAAGCAACCCGGCCAACAAGGTGGTCAGCGCTCCGATCAGGATCGCGACCGCAATCAGCGCTGAGACTGTTCCTTCGCTGAGCATCGGCCGTCTCCCATTGGGAGGCGGCCCTTTTTTAAGCGGTAGGACTATCCGTTACGGACCCATCGTCAAGGTCACCAGCCAGTAGCAGATAGGCCAGCCGGGCGGTATTTGGACTGGGCCGGAGCACATTGAGGCCAGCGCGTCGTTCCAACATCGCCATGACCGTTTCGCTGTCGCCGCCAGCCTGGCCGGGGATCGACGATGGCGAATCCTGGTCTGCCAGGATGCTCGCAAGATCGCCGTCCGGGCTACCGTCCGGTACCGGGACGAGTTCGCCGGCTTGTGCCATTCGCATGGCGGCGGTGGGATCGTTTGAAACGGGGGTGAGCCCATCCTCCCGCTGGCCGCCGCTGATCTTGCGGGACATCAGTGCGTACAGTTCATCGAGACTGCGGGCGCCGCCGGCACGCGTGTAGAACAGCCCGCGATTGACCGAGGCCTCGCGCGGGAAGATCGCGGCGGCGGTAGCATCGGGATTGACCTGATGCGCCTTGAGATAGCGGGCCGCACCAGCGCTCCCGAGAAAGTGGGCAAAATAGAGATCGGTCTTATTGACGGGGCGGCCAAGCGCCTGGGAGAGGCTGGAGGCATTCTCATTGGCGGATTCGGCCGCCATCAGCGCGGAAGGCTCGGCCTGGTTGCGCAGCGCGAACACGGCCTGCCGGATCTGCGGATCGGCGACCGTCCATGTTCCGCGCGACGTGCGCTGAATCGCATCGGCTGCCCAGCCCATGCCATGCTTGGCGCCGTGCTGCTTGAGCACGCCGAGCCAGCTCTGATCGATGAACTGGAACAGCCCGCTCGCCGAGGAGGTGCTCGCCCGCGCGTTAGGATTGAGCCCGCTCTCGCTCTTGGCCTGGTTGAGCAGATAGGAGAAATCGACTCCGGTGCGCTGCGCGGCACGGCCGATCGCGTTGCGAACCGTGTCGAGGTTCGCGCCGATCATCATGTCACTGTTGAGGCGCGGTGCGCTCAAGCCGTCTCGTCCTGTCGATAGTGGTCCAGCGGCGATGATGGGGAAACGAGGTTAATATTGCTTTACCACGTTTCACCCGAGACGCCCGTAGTCTCGACGCTATGCAAGCCGCCCGCTTGACGCTAGGGACGCAGGCCTCCGGGTCGGGGAGTAGCGCAGCCTGGTAGCGCATCTGCTTTGGGAGCAGAGGGTCGCAGGTTCGAATCCTGTCTCCCCGACCAACGAAACCGCGGAAAAACGCCATTTTCTAAAATCTGTGGGATATCCCGCCATTGGTCTCTCAGCGCTGTGTATACGCCGTGTACACAGAGATGGTGCGAGCAGAGACGTTTCGGTTGGGTCTGGGGTCGTCTCTTGCGCGTCACGTTTGAGATCCGAAGAGCGAGAAAGCGGACATTCGCGCGCGACGCGCGCACTAGCAAACGCTGGCTAAGCGGACGTTTAACTGGCTGGCTGCAATACGCGAAACCTACCGCGGTTATAATTAGGCGCGAACGTGTCTACGAACGGCGAACGTGTTGAGTAAAGCGGAGGTTCCCTCGCGCGGCTAGTCCGCTCTCCGAGGCGGCCCCACTCGGCTGCGGCGTCCATCCTTTGGAAACACAGCGGAGCCACTATCTCTGCCCCGCAAGGAGGTTGTCGTGACGAATTTGCTCAACTTATTTCGCACGATTTGGCGCCGGGTCTTCGGGCGCGATCAGCGGCAAACGCCGGCGCAGTTACCGCCCAAGACCTTCACGGTCACAGCCCGCGCCAAATCGAGCGCGGTGTTTCGTCGGGGCGATGCGCTGGGAATGGACTACAACCTAGAGGGCCGGCCGCTCCACTTGGAAATGCATACTCGGAGAAAAGGGGAGGGCGGAGCCTTCATGGGCGATCTCCAGGTCACAGCCTTCGCGCAGGCGGATACGCCCGAGGAGGCCGCGGCACTAGTTACGCGCGGTCGCGAGATGGCGATCATCGTCTCTATGGCTGTGAATGCAGCAATCGGACCCTTGGAGCCCGAGCTTGTCTATGAAACAACTGAAGGCGTGACTGAGCGGCAGTTTCTGCAGCGGTTCATTCCAACTGACGAGATGTCGTACGGCGACCGCGTGGTCCCGCTCGATGCAACCGCGGCACTCCTTACGAAATTGGCGCAGCACGAACACCGCGACCGCGCAATCCGAGCAATCAGCCAGTATTCCGAGGCGCTCCTCCGGTGGGATCAAGGGAACGAGCTTTTGGTCCTCGCGCACCTGTTCATGGGGGTCGAAGCGATCAAGAAGGCGGCTTGGCGAGTGGAAGCCAGCCGTCGCGGTCTTTCCAAGGAGGAGTTGGCGAAGGAGTGGGGCTTCGACCCCGCAGGCCGCATCCGCATCGACGAGTATTTGGATCGCACGGCCCGACTGCGGCTAGTCTTCAAGGGAGACGCTCAGCATCACAAGATTGCTAAGGACGTCAGCGATAGCTTCGAGCATGGGTTCGAGAATGCCGGCAACCTCTACAAGGTCGCGGCGAGCGCGCTGTTGCCCGCCGCGACCTACCTGCGTGAATGCATCATCGACCTGTTGGATGTTCCCGAGGAAGCCAGACGGGTGCTGCTTGGCGAACCGTACTGCCACGCGCGGGGCCCTGCAGGACTAGAGCAATATTTTCGGGGCCTCCTAATCGCACCGTCGGGAACGCGCTTGGCGAAAGAAGGCCACGACCATCCATTCTGCGTGTGGCAAATCGAAGTTGAAGCCACGCCAAGTGAAGGCGGAGGTCACGAATATCGCCACAATCCGACAATGACGGTCGTCATCGGCGAGGGGGTTCAACTCCGCCCGCTGAACCACGAGGTGTGGGCTCGCGGCACATTCAAGCCCCGGTCGGCTCGGGAGCTGGAGAACGGGACGCAGCCCGAACCGCCTGCTTCCTGATCTATGGAAGGCGCGCGGTGGGCTGGCAGCCGTTCGCAGCGTCTCGAATGCCGCTTTGTCGTTGTGGGCGGACGAGCCGCTTGAACGCTGTGACCTAGCCGACCGATCGGTTCAGATCACATCCCGAGAAAATTGATATCGAAAGGCCTCCATTAGCGTGGACTGAGGTGGATGGCTCGATTGTGCGCCCGAAATGCGGCCGTTCGTCCACGATCCGGCACGTTGCAATCATCTCAACCAGCCATCATAAGGGATGAGACTCTATGTCACTCGGATGACAATTGGACAGGTGCGTCAGTCACGCTGTTGAAATGACCGCAACGTGAAAGACATCAAGCGCACCGGGCGTGGGGAAAAGGGGCGAATTGAACGTACAGAGTATGGGCGATTGGCAGGCCACCTCAAGTAATAGCTACCTCTCGATTGCTCGCATGGTTCTCCAAGCCGTGCGCCGTCCGCTTACGCCTCGGCAGATTATGGCTGAAGCCTACAAAAATGGATATGTTCCAGGCCATCTGTACGGCCGCACTCAGCACAAAACTCTCCAGGCTCGTCTGAGCGAGGATATCCTAAACCAGCGAGATCGGAGCGCTTTCTTCCGTACGGCGCCAGGAAAATTCTTCCTTCGTGAGTTTATCAGCGAAGAGGAGTTGCCGGTTCAATTTCGAACACCCATCGTCGCACGGCGGCGTATTCGCGATCTGCCTAAAAAGGGTATCCTCGCACTGAAGCGAATTGCCGTGGAAGCAATCTTGCATGACGAAGATTTGAGCGAGCGCGAGTTTGCGAATCTGGTCCAGGCACATCGCTTTCGTTACCTGCAAACCATTCAGCATACACGGCCTGATGACATCTTGGTTTGGAGTTTCGTTGTCATCTTACGCGGGAACCAAATTTTATCATATCGTCAAGGCCAGTATCGGGAGGGTCGAGATACATTTAGGCAAAAGCGCTGTGTAGGATTCTACAATCTCGTCACTGGGGATGATCTGACGCTGTTCGATCAAGATGATCATGGTGTTCTCAGTAGCGGCATCAAAGCAATTTCGATGGATCTCGATCTGCCTGCAGCGAGCCTCGAGGAGGCTGGGCGGCTGTCGCGAAGCGGTTTCGTTTATGCGTTCACAGATGATCATTATGATTTGCTCGGACTCATCAAATGTGAGTGCCCGGAATGGTTCGAGCCTCTTGGCCGGCGTTTATCGTTAAACAATCTCGCGTGGCTTGACGCCACGCATTGCCCAAATGATCCTGACGATTTCGATCCTTGGTCGCAATTGATGCTCAAGCGTGTGAGAGAGCAACTTTTGGCCGCCAATTAGTGACGAGGCAGCGCTTCAAGCAGATAAGCGATCAGCAGGCCGCTTACTTACAGCTCCTCATCGCTGATCGCAATGCGGACAGCCGGAAGCACGCTCTAGAGACGATAGCGAAGCTTTATCGCTCAGGTGAGCGTTTCAGAAATCCAGAGCGCATTCTCCCGCACATCGCATTCTTGTGCAAAGACGAGCATGAGAAAGTGCGTCGATGGGCGTTCAATGCCTTGGCCCTTGTCGGCACAAGGCAAGAGGTTCCCGCCATCATAGACTCGCTGGATAGGGAAGCTAACAATCCTGACGTCTTGGCCGCGGTCATTGTTGCTCTGTCATCCCTAGCCAGCGACGAGGAAACTCGGACCATTCTTTATCGAGCGGATCTCCCGCTGGAGGGCTTCGCACTTCTCGCCGCTGCTCAGCAGAACCCAACCTTCAGCAGGGAATTGGCGAAAACTCGCGTGGATATTGACAAAGCCAGCGTGTCGGATCTCCGCTTGGCTACTTTGCTGCTAGGTTTGCGCAAAGCACCAGAACACATGCTTTCTGATCGCTTCCTGAATCGTGATGTCATCGGCGCCTTAAATTTCCATCCTGACGAGCTCGTGTCGCAATATTCGGTGTGGGCAGCTTACGAAGACCCCGGCATGCACCTAGATAGCTTACGCATTAAGCCAAAAGATTTGTTCGATTACCATCCAGGCATTAGGAAATATGGCTATCGTCTTATGACCGAGACGAGCGGCGTGGCACGAAAGTACAAAGAGTATATTCTGAATGCCGTAAATGACACTAGCCGTGAGGCAAGAGAAGGCCTTGCTGCAGGCGTCAGGTGCACGTTCTTCAATGGCATCGAGCATGTCACCCTGCCGTGGTTCGCAGATGAAGAAACGGATGTTGTTCGGAATCGACTGCTGGAACACATGGCGGCTTTCGCTGACCGCTGTGACAAATATACCAAACCGGTCACCAATACTTATGAGCGATTGGCTTCGGGAAGCCTCGGCAGGGCCAGGCTTGAGGCTGCTGCCGCTGGCACCACCATGTACCAGAGTTTGAAGCGGTTGGATTACGAGCAGGGCATGTCAGACCTATTTGGCAATGACGCAGTCGAAAGAAAGACAAAGAGTATGAAGTCCGTCATTGATCCTCAGAGCGCCAAAATATTGATCGTTACAGCGTTGCCGAAGGAAGCCGCAGCAGTCGTAGCGACCTTTGACGAAGTTGAGAACACCGGGGTGCCTAACGACCCTGCTATATATCGCATTGGCCGGTTTATTTCGGAAACGGGAGAAGCTCGCATCGCTTTAACTGTAAACGCAGGCATTGGCAAAGTCATGGCCTCGACCTTGGGAGCGAACGCTCTCAGGAGCTTCCCGAACGTGCGATACGTCGTGATGGTCGGGATTGCCGGCGGATGCCCGAACCCCGCTAGCGCAGAAAAGTACGTCAGGCTCGGCGATATCGTTGTAAGTCGGCCAGATGCGGGAGTCATGGAGTACGACTTTATAAAGCAGACGGCCGCGGGGGCGGAGATTCGGAAGTATCCTCAAGCCGCCTGTGCTTGGATGAGCTCTGCTATGAGCAACTTGCTTACAGATGCAATTGCAGGGAAGAGGCCTTGGGAGGGTTGGATTGAGAAAATTACTGCGACTTTAGGGCCAGAGTACGCATACCCTGGTGAAGAAAGGGACATTCTTCACGAAGGCGCGGATGTAATCGACCACCCAGCTCAGGCTGATCGTCTTTCAGGTAAACCAAGGGTCGTCCAAGCTCTTATCGGGTCGGCCGATATACTGCAAAAGGATCCCAAGGAGAGGGATAAGCTACGCGACACATATGATATTCGGGCAATTGAAATGGAAGCATCTGGGCTTCAGAATGCGGCTTGGGCGCAAGGTCGTGACATCTATGTGATCCGTGGTATCTGCGATTATTGCGATGAGCATAAAGACGACGCGTGGCAGAATTATGCAGCTAATGTCTCGGCGTCCATGGCTAGGGTCGTCATCGAAACCATGCCTATGGCTTGGCTATAACTTGTTGTCATTCGATAATTCAGGAATTTCGACAGATCCATTGGGAAGGCGCTGCAGAGGTGAATAACTAATTACATTGGTAAGATTTAGCGCGCCATACAGATGGGGAAATATCTGCCCATTAGAAGCTGTTTCCCACCTTATCTTTTCGCCGAGCGTATCGACAGCGACAGCAACAAGGTGCACGTCGGCCATGTGCGCATAGTGCTTTTCCACGACGCGATCGAGCTGGCCAGCGGACGATAGGTGTATAAATCCTCCTTCCAAATCTGCCGAAGTGCCTTCGAAGCGACCGCTACGTGTAAGGGTCGCGAGTTCGCTACCGAGTAAGATTTTAAACGCAATCATCTTCTTCGCGGCTGCTCCCGATCTGCGTCCAGCCTAGCATGAGTGGGAGAGAACAAAAAGAGTACAAAGAAAGCGCTCCGCAAAAATTAGCACGGCCCGTCGATCCGCAACGTGCGAAGTCTCACCCTGATTTTGGGGAACAGCTTCAGCCCGCACGTCTGACGGCCTGTCTAAGGTTTCATCACCATATAATCGGTCTTGAGGATAGATGCTGTACATGATGTCCAACCAAACACTGCGGTCGGTGCAAGCCTCAATGTCATCTGCGGCGATGAGCAACTGGAGGCGTTCTCGGTGTCGATCCGCCCCATAGTGCCCAGCGTATCTCGCCCTTGAAATCAGATAATTATATTTATCGCCTGATTTCCGGACGAAGAAATCCGGATCAATGTCGTCATTCATGAAGTCAGGCGCGGGACCTAACTCACCATAATCGCTCTTATCCGCCCGCGGCTTCATTTTTCGAGACATTGGTCACTGCTCCGATCGGAGCTGAACCTAATGCCGCAACATGCGCCGACCAAGCCTCGAACGCGTGCTTCTTCTCTTCCTCGTACCGATGGTGAAGATAGTGGGCAGCGGCACCGGACCGGGTACTTCCGACATGGCCGATGACCTGATCGGCGATATCGGGCCGGAACCCCAGCCGCTGCAGACCGGTCGCGATCGTCCGGCGAAAATCGTGGACGCACCAATTGGCGAGCTCCGGCGCCTCTGCTTCTTTCAACGCTTTCCGAGCACGCGCGTGAATGCGGTCCTTCACCTTCTGATCACCCGACATCGGGTTCTTGAAATTACGCGCGGCGGGAAACAGCAGATCGACATCCTTGAACCGCGGGATCTGCTCCAGCACCGCCAGCATCGCATCGGTCAGATAGATGCTGTGCGGATGTCCGTTCTTCGCGCGCTCGGTGGGGATCGTCCACAGGCGACCGTCGAGATCGAACTCCGACCATTTGGCGGCGCGCACCTCCATGTTGCGACAACCGGTCAGGATCAGCAACTGGATCCACTGACCCCATCGTCCCTCGGGCTCGCTCTCTCGCCAGATTTCCCGCAACTCGGGATCGGATAGGACGCGCATGCGGATGGTCTTTCGGGCGTTGGCCTTCCGGATGCTGGAAAACACATTACGATCGACATGCTCGCGCTCGACCAGCCATTGGAAAAACGCAGCCCCCTCCTGCCGGACCACGTCGGCCATTCGTCGCTTATCCTGAGCGACCAGATCGTCGATGATCTTGAGGGCGTGAGTCTTGGTGATTTCGGTGACGCACCGCCCAGCGACAGCGGGTAGGATATAACGCCTGAATACCCGATCCTTCTCGTTCCTCGAGCGGAGCTTGCTGGCCACGAGCTGCATATATTTTTCCCACATGCGCTCGACGTCGAGATGTTGCGCCTCGGCCTGCTGTCGCAATAACGCCTGTTCCTGCTTCCTGGCCTGAAGCTTCTCGTCGTGCGGGTCCTCTCCGGCCTCGATCCTGCTGCGCTGCTTGCCTGCAAGTGCTCGGGCATCGCCGAGGGTCAGTCTCTGGGTACTGCCCAGGGTCAGCTTCTTGCGCTTGCCTTTGGCCCGGTAGATCAAGCCATAGCCGGTATATCCTGCAGGTGTGTGGACCAAAACGAGGCCCGGCACCCCGCCGAGGTAGCGATGCTTTATACAATCGGGCGGCGTTGCCGCGAGCTTTTCAACCTCTTTTACCGTCAATGGCTTCAGCCGAGAGATACTCATTGGAGCTACCCGTGTATTCTATAAAAACCTACCTTTTTATCACATAAGTCATTGATTATCAATACTTATTATTTGATGGCATGGCGCCAATCCAGCATCAGTGGCAGCTTTCGCGTTATGACTTCTGCGAAATGGAATACGAACCAAGGATTTGCACCATCATGGCCGCGTTGCCTTTTTGCCATTCCGGCGAATCACCCTGAAAGCGCCAAAACCTGAAATTGCAGCCGATGAAGGGGACACCCTCGCGGCCCATCTCCGCCGCGCTCGCCGGGAACGTGGCCTCAAGCAGATTGACGCGGCTTTTGTTATGGGCATCAACGAGCATTCCATCGTAAGCTGGGAAGTGGGCAAGCAGCCCTATGTTCGAATGTACCCTGCCATCATCAACTTCCTCGGCTACGAACCATGGCTGGAGTCCGATACGTTGGCTGAGAGGCTTCTTGCAGAGCGCAGACGCCGTGGACTTTCGACCAAGCGGACAGCAAACTTCTCGGAGTGGACGAGGGGACATGGGGACGTTGGGAATGCGGCAAGCAATCCTCCTGCCCCTCCCACCGGAGTTTGATTACTACTTTCCTAGGTTGCTCACCTGTCCCCTTAACTTCCTGATCAGCGCCGTGTCAGGTCAGATGGCTTGAGGGTTGGATATCCTGCAGATACGACCAGTTGCACCGGAGCGGCGGCAGGTCGTGGCGCGAGGTCGGTTTCATCCAATTCATTAATGCCATGATCTCGGACTAACTGGATAGAGAATTCCCGCCATCGACCGCGGTTGGACTGCCATTAGGTTATCCTGCCCTTAGTTGGGGGGCGGCGGGTCCGTCCATCTGGGAAGGGTCGGCTGAGATACTGCTTGATTGACGGGGGCTTTCATGAAGCACTCAACTGGCACACCCCTACTCTGCATCGCGCTTCTGCTCACGGCAGGATGCCTGCCGCCGGCACCGCCTTCAACTACTCCTGGACCTCCGTCCTTTCCGCCGGTGGTGCCGACCAAACTGACCCCGCAGTCCCACAATTTCTGGATCTCCGGGCCGCAGTCGGTTGCCTTTGCCCAGTTCAATGTGACGGCTTCGGGTAAGGTCCATATCCGTGCCAAGTGGGGCGGGCAGAGCCCGAAGCTGACCCTGGAGTTGCAGGGGCGCAGGCGCCCGACGCTGCCTGACCCAACCGCTCTCTATGCGGAGGTGACCGGGACGTCGCCGCTTGAACTTACCTATGCCGTCACGCCGCAGGACCTCGCCCGTGGAGTTTCATGGCGTGCAGTGCTGAAGGACGCATCCGGCAACCAGGACGCGCAGGGCGAGCTCACCATCGAAACGCCGATCAATGAGGCCCGGGAAACAGCATTTCGCATTGAAGGCATGAAGCTGAGGTCAGGCGATGTCTGGCCAACGAACAATCTCAATTATGATTTCTTTGCGCGCCTGAACAGCGGCTCAACCACCGCACTACATGGCATGGTGACCCTCAGCCGCGCCTGCACCTGCCAGGATAATCTCAGGCTCGAACGCGATGGCGTAAAGCTGCTGCGCTATCTGCCGGGTCGCCAAGCGATCGCCCGCATCGACCGGCGCTTTACCCCCGGATCCAATCCCCTCGTGACCAGCATCGCGCTGCTTGAACCTGAGGACAAAATCGATCCCAATATTCTGGTCGGTAACTATGCGCGCTTCAATGTTGCACCCTCCGTGGGGACTGTTCGCAATCAGGTTGCTGCCGGTCCGGGCCTGGTCAGCGTGACCGTAACCTTTTTCGCCGACGTTTCGCTGACCCGGATCAACCAGATCCTGACCGCTGAAGGCGTTCCGTTTCAGAAGCTGAGCGACGTTCACTGGCAAATCACTCTGCCGGAGTCCCGGCTGCGTCCGCTGGCGGCCAATGATGAGGTCGAAGCCATCGATCCCGCGCCGGCGCCGCCCATGTCAGACAATGACAACAGCCGGGCCGTCATCAACACCAACGTGCTGCAGAATGCGACTGTCAATCCCGCCGGGACTGCGATCACCTATGGCGGCGCATCCGGTCAGGGAGTCACGGTCGGCGTCCAGGACGTCGGCATTGATGCGACACATGGCGATCTCAACGTTGTCGCCAGCCTCTCCGAAGCAGCCGACGGTTCGCACGGAACCCATGTTGCCGGAACCATCGCCGGCAGCGGGGCCCTTTCAAACGGTACCAATGCGGCCGGCACCGCCAACGGCGGCGCCGCTTTTCAGTGGCGGGGCATTGCCCCCAATGTCGCTCTCATCGCATCGGGTGACCTCGACACGGCAAGCGTCATGCGGACGGGCATTCAGACCAATTCGCTGGACCTCTACAACCGCTCGCAGTCCTACGGCTACGACGGTAACTATGACGCTGAGAACAACCGGATCGACAGCCTGATCCGCGGCGGGGCAACCGACGGCGGGACAGCAGTTCCGGCACGTCTGCTTGTTACTTCTGCCGGCAATCATGGCACGTCCCCCGGAAATCAGGCCCCGGCCGGGGGTGGCACGCTCGGCACCACAACCAGCGTGGCGGGAGGGACCGGCTATTTCAGCATCACCAAGCAGGTCAAAAACGCCATCCTGGTCGGCAATCAGAGCTCGCTGGCAACAGCCGCCACGGTCGCGCTCGCTCCCGGCAGCAGCCTTGGGCCCGCGTTTGATGGCCGCCTCAAGCCTGACGTGCTGGCACTGGGCACCGGCGTCGTATCTACAGGAACGGTGGGAGACGGGTCCTGCGTAGCGACGGGCAATCTTTCGAATGGCTACGTCTCATGCAATGGGACATCCATGGCCAGTCCGGCGATAGCCGGCGGTGTCGCTGACCTGCTTGAGCTCTGGCAGAATAGCTATAATGCGCCGATCGGCGCCACCCTCGATGCCAATCCGCCGCTGCCGGCCCTGATGCGAGCACTCGTTACAGGCACGACCACCGACGTGGTGCAGGCCAATGTCCGGGGAGTGGCAAGCCCCGATCTCGACCTCGATTCCAACAACACCAATGGCAATGATGGCCTGGGCCAGGTGCCGGCCACGGTGGGTCCTGACTATGCAACTGGCTGGGGCACAGCCAACATTAATGCTGCGGCCGGCATCCTGACCGACACCCGCACCGTTCGTGGCCGCACTCTGTCGAACCGGATGATCCAGGGAACCATCTCGCAGGGGGGCACCCGCGAATATGATTTTGTGGTCAACCAGATGGGGCCGGTGCGGGTCACGCTGGCCTGGGACGATACCGAGGCAACAACCCTCAATCCGGCGACCAGCCCGATGCTGGTCAACGACCTTGATCTCGAGCTCACGGGTCCCGATGGGACCATCTATTATCCCTGGCGCCTTGGGCATACGATTACCGACCCGGCCGGCAATGCCCTTGCCGATGCGTCGCAGACGCCCGGAACCGACATCCGTGTGGCACTGCCGATCACCCCGGTAACCAGTCCGCTGTTTACGTGGACCTTTAACTGCAATCCAGGGACAGTGCCGCCGGGCTGCCCGACCCGTGCCGTGGCCACGGCACCTGTGAACCCGGACTACGTCCCGATGGACGCCGTTGACGGCAATGGCACCAATGATGTGTGGGTTGCGGCAACCGGCAAGGATCACCTCAACAATGTTGAGCAGGTGCTGGTGAACGTGCCCAACACTCCGACCCAGTTCGGCCACTGGAAGGCCCGCGTCACGGGATTCAGCATCAGGGAAAATGCGCAGTCCTTCGCGCTGGTTGGCTTCCCCTATCCGGCGCTGGCCGAGCTGGTGCCGTCAAGCACCGACCGTGTTGCCTTTGCCACGTTCGGAACCCCCATCAGTTTCAACTGGAAGGTGCAGAACGTCTCCGGCACCGGAACCGGCGTCGGCTTCACCCATCAGGTGATGCTGTCCCGCGATTTTGCACTGGGAAATGATGTGGTGCTGGCGGACAGCAACTCTGCGGCGTTCACGCCGCTGGCGGGGGGCGCTGAGGTCAGCCGGAGCAGCACCATTACCATCAATCAGGCCGACGCAGCCGCCCTGCTCGGAAACCCTGCAGCGACCGTCGAGGATCTGATCGCTTCCGATGCATTCATCCTGGTCCGTGCCGACAGCGGCGACAATGTTCTTGAACATGATGATGTGAACCTGCTCGCGATCCAGCTTGCCCGACAGGTGGACGTGGTGACGGTGTACGACCGCAGCGGAAGCATGAGTTCAACCGTCCCTATCACTGGCGGAAGTCAGACCAAACTGCAGCAGCTGCAGGACTCGGCCAATCTGTTCATTGACATGCTGCGCCGCGATGCTGGCGACCGGCTCGGGCAGGTAAGCTTTGCCTCTACCGAATCAACTAACTTCAGCGATGGTGCGGGCGCAGTCAAATCCTTTGGAGCAGCTGACGTCACAACTGCCCGCGCGGCGGTCAGTGGCCTGTCAGCGAGCGGCAGCACCAACATCCGCAGCGCGCTCGACAAGGCTCTTACACTCATTCCCGCGAGCACTGATCGCCGCAAGGTCATCATCTTCTTATCGGACGGAATGCGGACAGCCGGCGGCGACCCGGCGGAGGCTTCATTCCTGCAGCGGTTCACTGACAATAGCGTCAAGGTCTTCTCGGTGGGATTTGGCACGGAAGGCGGCGACGGACTCTCGGGCATCGACATCGGCCTGCTGCAGACCCTCTCGAACGTCGGCCCCGGCGGCTTCTTCCACGTCACCCAGTCGGGGCTCGAACTGGACAAGTTCTTCGTGAACGCGCTGGCGAATGCGGTTGCCGCCGAGGTGATAGTGGATCCGGTGGAAACGCTTTCGCCCGGGCAGACCAAGGACGTGCCGATCAATGTGGCCGGTCCGGACCGGATCGTCACCTTCGCGCTCACCTGGGACAACCCGGCACAGCGGCCTTCGTTCGAGCTCGTCGCTCCGTCCGGTATCGTCATCAACAGCAGCAACGTCGTAAGCTTTGGCGATGCAGTGAAACGGCTCGACACGGCGACTTACGCGCTGGTGCAGATCAATTTGCCGGTTGGTGTTGGCCCAAATCAGCTGCACGCCGGCGCATGGCGTATGCGCGTGAAAAACGGCGGCGGCGGCGCGGTGCGTTTCGCGGCAAGCGCGATCAGTGAATCCGACATCGTCGAGGCGACAACCATCGAGCCGTCAGCGGACGGCATTCACGACGTCGGAGAACCATTTACCCTGACCACTGTCGTCCGAAACGCCGGTCAGCCAGTGACCGATGCCACCGTGATGGTACGGGCCAAAATCCCGACCGCGAGCCTCGGTAATGTGCTTTCATCGGCCGGCATCACGACTGCCGAGTTCAATGCCACGCCGGCCTCCATGAACGGTGAACCGCTCAGCGTCGTCCAGCGGCTGACCATGGCACTCACCAAGCGCCTCGGCCACGACCCGATCAGCTATGCGACAATGGATGTCCGCGCTCTTCCGGTGCAGGGTCAGCCGGGCGTTTACCGAGCTATGTTCGAGCGGACGCGGGCGACAGGGCCTTACACGTTCATAGCGAGAACCGAAGGGCTCACTAAGGAGTGCGAAGTCTTCAACCGCGAATCCGTAACGACTGGCTATGTCCCACCCCGGACGGATGAACGCCACACACCGATAGACGTGAAATCATCGCGGACAGGCCGTTTTGCCATCCGTTTCGTCCCACGAGACGTTAGCGGCGGATTTGTAGGACCCGGCCTTAGCCCCAGGATCTCGGTTCAGGCGAAAGGAGCAACAGCTGCCTCCAAGCTGATCGACCGTTTCGATGGGAGCTATGAGCAGAGCTTCATCGGGACTGCCGGTGCACCTGCCGCTTCAGTTGCGATCAAGATTGACGGGTCGATGCTGCCAATGCGGACGGTCAGCCTCACTGCTCCGGCGATCACGGGTCTGACCGTTTCGTCGGGCACCAGCGCCGAGGCAACCCGGTCGCGCATCCTGCTGGAATCTGTCCCCGCAGCCGGACTGCCTGGAATCCACGGCATTCTACTTATCCGGGAGGGGACCGAAACGCCCGTCAGATCATTCGTAGTGGACGCGCGCTCTCATACCATCGACATCATCATCCCTGCCGGCCTTGAGCCCGGTGCCTATGATCTGGCAATCGTCGACGCCAACGGTACGGGCGCCATTTCGCCAGCCGCTCAATTCGTTGTGACGCGCCCCAGCGCTGCTCCAGCCTAAATCCGCCGGATCGAGCGGCCCTTCACGCGTTCACGACTCTGGCAAGAAGCCAGTTCTTCGATTCCCAGTAAGTACATGGCCGTGTTGGTTTGTGGACATTCGGAGCGTAAGGTCGCAGGCGCTGCAAGGAGGGGCGTACGTGTGGAGGCCGTTTGTGACGATCGCGGGTGAACTGGGGTCGCCATGAACGCGGCTGGTCCCCTCGCTCTTTCCTCGACTCCACGCTGACGGATGGCAGACACCGAAAACAGTTCTGACGTAGATCTTGTTTCCGCCGCCGTCGATGGCAACCGAGCGGCGTTCGACGCGTTGCTGCGACGGCATTATGACCGGATCCACGGACTGGCATGGCACCTTACCGGCTCGCGCGCGGATGCTGACGATATTGCGCAGGATGTCTGCTGCACGCTCGTTGAAAAAATCGCGACCTTTCGGGGTGAGGCCAAGTTCACGACCTGGCTGTGCGGGATAATCTACAACGCCTGCCGTGATCTTAGACGCCGACGGCGATCATTTGCTGGCTTCACTGAGCGGCTTGCAGTGCTGACAGGGCTCGCGCGCGCTCCGGATGGTCGCGATCTCTACGATGCGATCTGGCTGAAGAGCGCTATCGCAAGGCTCAAGCCAGCTTTTCGCGAGACGGCGGTGCTCGTCGCCGGGCAGCAGCTCAGCCATGCCGAGGCGGCCGCGATATTGGGCGTGACGGAATCGACGATTTCCTGGCGAATGCATGAGATCCGGAAGCTGTTAGCCGGCGATCAGGCCGACAATGATTGAGCGCGAAAAAAATATTTTCGGATCGTTCCAAGCTTTGCTTGGGCGGCTGCGTCCCAGTGACATGCGGACAATTCCGTGCCGCTGTCGTCAGGGAGAGTATCATGCCCAGATTATATGATGTGATTGCCGTCGGTATGACCGGCCTGTTGTTGGTGTCCTGTGCCCAGTCCGGCAGCAATGAAGTGACTTCTGCTCAGGATGTCGTCGTTACCGCGCAGCGCGTCGATGGCTCCGCCAGGAGGCATGCCGAGCTCAAGACATTCGATGTCGAAGAAGAGGCGCCGTCCGCACCGCCGCCACCAGCCATTGTCCAGGCGCCAGCAATGGTGGCTCCCATGCCGATGATGGAACGAATCATTGTAACTGGAACCACGCGTTCCGACGTTCGTGCGCGCGAACCAATGCCGCGGCCCTCTTATCAGGATGTCGGCCGTGACCGATTCACTGCCACGCAGCAGAATCCGTTCAAGGTCGCGCGCGAGGAGCCGGTCTCGACCTTCTCGATCGATGTCGATACCGCCTCCTATTCTTTCGTCCGGGCATCGCTCAATCAGAATGTCCTGCCCCAGCCGGCGGCAGTGCGGACCGAGGAAATGATCAACTATTTCCGCTACAACTATGCCGGCCCGCGTACGGCTGCGCAGCCCTTCAGCACCAATGTCGCGACCTTCCCGAGCCCGTGGACGGCCGGGCGCAAGCTCGTCCGGATCGGGATCCGGGGCTATGACATCCAGCGTGCTATACGGCCTCGCGCCAATCTCGTTTTCCTGATCGACACATCGGGTTCGATGAACGCGCCGAACAAGCTGCCGCTGGTTCAGCAGTCGCTGTCGATGTTGGTCGATCAGCTCGAGACCAATGATCATGTCGCGATCGTCACCTATGCCGGCAGCGCGGGCACCGCGCTGGAGCCGACTCCCGCGAGCCAGAAAGAGAAGATTCTCGCGGTGATCGATCGGCTCGGCGCGGGCGGAAGCACCGCGGGCGCCGAGGGCATCCGTCAGGCTTATGCGCTGGCGAGCCGAAATCTCGATCCTAACGGCGTCAACCGCGTGATCCTGGCCACCGACGGCGATTTCAACGTCGGCATCACCAACCAGGACGAGCTCAAGGGCTATATTGAGCGCGAGCGCGGCAAGGGCGTGTTCCTGTCGGTGCTCGGCTTCGGCATGGGCAACTATAATGACGCACTGATGCAGACGCTGGCACAGAATGGCAACGGTGCCGCCGCCTATATCGACACCGTCAGCGAGGCGCGCAAAGTGCTGGTCGATGAAGCGACCTCGACCCTGTTCCCGATCGCCAAGGATGTGAAGATCCAGGTCGA
>Ga0065707_10081782_pt1 | contig 41834 bp, 27 predicted proteins | sample SwiRhicommuniRL3_FD_59094 | JGI IMG/M metagenome (GOLD analysis project Ga0065707, IMG submission 59094) | Switchgrass rhizosphere bacterial communities from Rose Lake, Michigan, USA - RL3 v2 (version 2) | ecosystem: Host-associated > Plants > Roots > Rhizosphere > Soil | place: East Lansing...
GCGCCCGCTTGCCCACCGAAGCCGAGTGGGAACTGGCGGCGGCCTGCCTGCCAGTCGCCGGCAACCTCCTGGATCTCTCGCGATTGCATCCCGAGTCGCCGAGCGATGCAGGCATGACACAGATGTTCGGCGATGTCTGGGAATGGACCGCATCGCCCTACGTAGGCTATCCGGGCTATCGAACGCTGCCCGGTGCGCTGGGTGAATACAACGGCAAGTTCATGTCCAACCAATGGGTCCTGCGGGGCGGTTCGTGCGTTACGCCGGCGAGCCACATCCGGGCCAGCTATCGAAATTTCTTTCCAGCGCACGTTCGCTGGCAATTTTCGGGGCTGCGGCTCGCGCGCCAATTGTAAGAACCCAGTTGTAAATAAAACCGACCGCAACAATATCCGTTCGCGTCTACCTCGCGACTCGATCACCTTCGAGGACTATTCATGTCGAAGCTTCCAGCTACTGTCGTCGCTCCGTCCGCCGATCATCTCACTGCCGCCGCACTCGACGGCTTGCGCAAAATGCCCAAGGAACTGTCGCCGGTCTGGTTCTACGACGAACTCGGCTCGACCCTGTTCGATTCGATCTGCGAACTGCCCGAGTACTATGTCACTCGCACCGAGATCGGCATCATGGAAGATCATGGCGCCGAAATGGCTGCTGCGATCGGTCCGCGTGTCGCGCTCATCGAATACGGCAGCGGCAGCAGCTTGAAGACACGCTTGTTGCTGGATCGGCTCGACGCACCCGCGAGCTACGTGCCAATCGACATCTCGCGTGACTATCTTCTCGACGTGGCGCGGACGCTGTCGCGCGACTACCCGTCGTTGCAGATCGCTCCGGTGGTCGCCGACTTCACGCAGCCCTTCGACCTGCCGACGCAGATTGCCGGGGCATCGCGTCGTGTCGTCTATTTCCCCGGCTCGACGCTGGGAAATTTCGAACGCTCGCAGGCAGTGAAGCTGCTGTCGGGCATGAGGAACGTCATCGGCCGCCGCGGCGCCGTGCTGATCGGCATCGATCTCAAGAAAGACCCAGGCGTGCTCGAGCGCGCCTATGACGATGCGGCCGGTGTCACGGCACGCTTCAATCTCAATGCGCTTCGACACCTGAATCGCGAACTCGGCGCCGATTTCGACCTGGCGGCTTTCGAGCATCGTGCATTGTGGGTCGAGGATGAGAGCCGCATCGAAATGCACCTGGTGAGCCGCCGCGACCAGGTCGTGCACCTGGGCGATGAAGCCGTGGCCTTCGGCCGCAATGAGCATCTGCGCACCGAGTGCTGCCACAAGTACACCCTGGAAGGCTTCGCCGAACTGGCGGCGCAGGCCCACCTGTCGGTCAGCAAAGTCTGGACGGACAGCGAACAGCAGTTCAGCGTGCAGCTGCTGGAGGCCGCCTCGCCAAGGGGCTGATCCCTTATCGGGGACTGGCTCCTGAAGCGCAGCGTAAGGTGCCAGTCCCCGGCGCGCCTGCGTGTCCGCCGTCACATTCCCGTGCCGCCACCTGCGGTACAGCTCTGATTTCAAAGAACTAGCCGCAGTACGACCTGCCGGGATTTGAACCCGGTCACGCTTTCGCGGCGACGAAGGCGATATTTCATAAGACGGCCCCCGATTTACCTGTAGTTGCTACTCGGTGCGCTTGTGCCAGCGCCTGTCCGGTGGTGTGGTACCCGCCGTTGGGAAGTCATCAGGTGAACGTCGGGACGTCGGCAGAACCCGACCCAATCATCCGACTAGGGACGACCAGGAATCGCGGCAGGCATGAATTTTCAGGGTGCGATCAGAAATCTCGCTGGCCAGAGCTCGATCTACGCGATCCTGCTGCTGGTCCTGGGCATCGCCATTGCGGGCGCACCCCAGTTGCAGCAGAAGCGTACAGCGGCGGTACGCATCGGCAGCGAGATGGCCATCTCGAAGGCGGAGGCTATTGCCGACGCCCTGCTGGCACACCGGACCGACGGCAAGACTCTCGACACACGCGGTACTTATTATCGCGCTCACCATTTTCCCGCCGGATCCCAAGCTCAGGGCGGCAAACACGATCCGCTGCTGGATTCTCGCGCGGTAGCGAAACTCCGGGCCGATCCAGCACACGCGGCCGTGCAATTCGAGGCCGTCGGCAAGGATCGCGTGCTCCACTACGCGGTTCCCGACGGCAATGGCGGCATCCTGCTCATCGAGATGTCGCTCGACCGCGAGTTCGAAACCGTCGGCCGCTACTTCGGTCAGTCCTATCTCGCCGGCAGCGCATTCAGTTACCTGCTGGTCGGATTGCTGGTGTTCGCCGTGTTCGGGATGCGCCTGTTCCTGCGCGGCCTGGCACAACTGCCGCCGCAAGATCGGCGCTCAACGATCGAAAAAGGCTTGCACGATACGGTCGAGCAACGGCGCAACCTGCTGCCATGGCTGTTGCTACTGTGCGCCGCGGTCTTTGTCATCGACCTGAAAGACTGGATGGAATCCGTCGTCGGCATCGGCTACATCATCGCGGTCACGTTGAGCCTGTCGTCGAATCGCTATTGGCACAGCAGCGTCGTTGCCGGCGTGGGTGCGATGTTGTTGTTCGTTGCGCCGTTGATCGCCCCCGCGAATATCGAATGGTGGCTGTACCTGCAGAATCATGCAGTGACGATTTTCGCGATCATCGTCACTGGATTGTTCGGCAGCGCCCACTTGCGCAAGACGCGAGCGGAAGCCCTCGCACTGGCCGAAGCTACCCGGTCACGCCTCGAAACGACCGAGTTGCGCGAAGCCCTGGGTCGGGCGGAAGCAGCCGAGGCGGAACTGCGCGAGGCCAAATCCAGGCTGGAGCGGGCATCGGTTTCCAGTCTCGAGGGCCATTGGGAAACGTATATCGACCAGCCCGGCACCAAGTGCTGGTTCTCGTCGAGCTATGCAACCTTGACCGGCTACGATCCCAGCTACCTGGCGATGCTCGATGCCGACGGCGCTGCCGCTCTCACGCATCCCGACGACAGGGGAAGGCAGCGGGCGGCGCTCGCCGAGCATCTCGAGACCGGTAAATCGTACGACGTGCCGATCCGCCTGCTCATGGCGAACGGCGAGTATCGATGGTTCCAGTTGCGTGGAGCCGTGCAACGCGACGAGAACGGAGTACCGATACGCGCCGCCGGATCGATCCGGGACATCCATCGGCAGAAGCTGTCGGAAGACCTGTTGCGCGAAGCGCAGCAGCGTTTCGAACGAGCCGTGTCGGGAACGCAGGATGCTCTGTTCGACTCCGATCTGAGCACCGGCGAGATGTGGCGTTCGCCGCGCTACTACGAAATGCTCGGCTATCGCCCGGACGAACTCGGCGATGCGAGGCACAGCATCGGCGCATTGATTCATCCTGACGATGCAGCGATCATCGGCAACGTGGCGGCGACTCACTTGCAGCACGACACGCCGTACGATGTCGAATACCGCATGCGCCACAAGAACGGCAACTGGATCTGGATGCGCGAACGTGCGAAAGCCGAACGCGACGCATCCGGCAAACCGATCCGGCTCGCGGGTTCGATCCACGACATCACCGAGCAGCGTCTGGCCCGCGACGCGCTGGTGCAAGCGACGGCGGAGGCGGAAGCAGCCAGCAAGGCGAAGAGCACGTTCCTCGCCACTATGAGCCACGAGATCCGCACGCCGATGAACGGCGTGATCGGCATGACGGGATTGCTGCTGGATACCGGGCTCGATCGCGTGCAGCGCGACTACGCCGAAACCATTCGCGCCAGCGCCGATTCGCTGCTCACCATCCTCAACGACATCCTGGATTTCTCCAAGATCGAAGCCGGCAAGCTCGACATCGAGAGCATCGACCTGGACCTCGCCACCAACGTAGACGACGTCGGTTCCATCATGGCGTTCCAGGCCGCCGCGAAGGGACTCGAACTGGTGGTCAACGTACGGCCCGAAGTACCGGATCGCGTCATGGGCGATCCGCAGCGCATCCGCCAGTGCCTGCTCAATCTCGTCGGCAACGCCATCAAGTTCACCACGCAGGGCGAAGTGGTGCTCGAAGTGTGTTCGCTCGGGCAACAGAGCGGCCGCTCGCTCGTGCACTTCGAAGTGCGCGACACGGGCATAGGCATTGCGCCGGACGCCATTCAGAAACTGTTCCAGCCGTTCACGCAGGCCGATTCGTCGACGACCCGCAAATTCGGCGGCACCGGCCTCGGCCTGTCGATCGTGCGAAAGCTCGTGGAAATGATGGGCGGCCAGGCGGGCGCGCAGAGCGAACCGGGCCAGGGCTCGACGTTCTGGTTTACGCTGCCGCTGGAGCCGGTCGTTACGGCCGAGGACAAATCGGCAGCGTCGGGCGGGCCGCGGGGCAAACGCATACTGCTCGTCGATGACAATGAAACCAATCGGCGCGTGCTGTCGAGCCAGATGCTGCACTTCGGCTACGACGTCGAGGTGTCCGAATCGGCCGATGCGGCGATCGGCCTCCTGCGCTTACAACAGACACCGTTCGACGTGGTGGTGCTCGACTATCACATGCCGGACATGGACGGCGCCATGCTCGGCGAAAACATCATGAACTCGAAAGAGATCGGGCCGACGCGGCTGGTGCTGCTGACCTCGCTCGATCGCTCGGGCGACATGCAACGCTTTGCGGACATCGGTTTCTCTGCGTACCTGACCAAACCCGTGCGAACCCGCGAGTTGCTCGACTGCCTGGGACGCACGCTGGCGATCGATGCGCAGGACTGGCATCTGCGCAGCCAGCCGATCATCACTCGCGGCACGCTCATCGCGAGCGAAACGCGACGCCAGTATTCCGGACGAGTACTGCTGGTCGAGGACAACGCAATCAATCAACGCGTCGCACGCCGCTTCCTCGAACGGCTGGGCTGCGAAGTGGAAGTCGTGGGCGACGGCGCCCAGGCCGTCGCGGTATTCCAGCGGCAACGGTTCGGTTTCATTCTCATGGACATGCAAATGCCGGTCATGGACGGCATAGAAGCCACACGCCGCATTCGCGAACTGGAGATCGGACACCGTCGGACTCCCATCGTCGCGCTCACTGCGAACGCCATGATGGGCACGCTGGAGCGGTGTCTCGAAGCCGGCATGGACGACTATCTCACCAAGCCGCTCGACATCACGCGGTTGCAGGACGTGCTGGATCGCTTCTTCGCGCCTGCGACGGATGCGAATACCGAACTCTTCACCGAACCATCGACCGAACCGTCGACCGGGCCATCGGCAACCGCGGCCGCATCTCATTCGACCGATACCGACAGACAGGCTACTCCCATGACGGCACTGGACACCGCCATTCGCGCACGCCTCGCCGACATCGCCGGTGACGACACCGAGTTCGTCGGCGAACTCATCAATGCCTTCATCATGGGCAGCGAAGAGAACATCCGCGAAATGCACCAGGGCATCGTCGCGAAAGATCCCGGAGCGCTGGGAAGAGCGGCACACAAGCTCAAGGGCGCAAGCAGCAACCTGCATATCGACGCATTGGCCGTGATGGCCGGCGAGGTCGAGACTGCAGCGAAGGCCGGGAAGGATGACGGAATGCCGCAGGCGGTGGAAGCAGTCGTCAAGGAGTTTCAGCGCGTGGCGCAGGCGATGCGGGCGGAGCTGGACCGGCCGGCATCGAAGTGGGCCGCGAACGGCTAGAGAACGCGCCGCGCCTTCACTTCTCGTCCGGTACGAATTCCTTCGGCGCTTGCGAACCGCCGCCGAAAAAGAACTTCTCCATTTCCGCCACCAGGAACTTCCGCGCCTTCGGTTCGATGGGCGAGAGCCGATATTCGTTCAGCAGCATGGTCTGGTGCTTCAGCCAGCGCTGCCACGCTTCCTTCGAGACGTTCTCGTAGATACGCTGGCCGAGTTCGCCGGGATAGGTGGGATGGTCGAGTCCCTCGGCTTCGGTACCCAGCAGGACGCATTTTACGGTTCTGGCCATGATCGATTCTCCGGGGACGCTGCTCGCGGCAGCGAGCAGTGTACCGCGGTATTCCCGTTGGTCATGGTTCAACCATTCCCGTTGCTCATCCCCCATTCTCACAGCAGTGAGTGCTGGCGGACAACTGGTGGCGGCAGGACGATGTGGCGGATCAGGTCCACGACCGGCTTGGTCAGCCCGATTTTCGCCGGCTGGGTGGCGTCGTACCATCGATGCTCATCGCCGTCCGCGACGCGTGCGGGAATCGAGTCGACCCGCGCGATGACCGGATGCAGCTGCAGATCGAAGTGCGTGAACGCATGATGATATATATCGGCGGTGGCCTCGGCCACGGCCCCGAAACGATCGTTGAGCCACTGCGATGCCAGCGAGCGCTCATCGAACTGCGGGAAAGCCCACAAGCCGCCCCACAGGCCTGCCGCCGGCCGTTTTTCCAGCAATACGGCGCCGTCGTTGCGAATCACCAGCAAGGCGAACGCGTCGCGTTGCGGCCTCGCCTTGCGCAGCTTGCGTGTCGGCAGTTCGCTTTGCAGTCCCTTGATACGGGCGACACACTGCGTCGACACCGGGCACGCATTGCACAACGGACGCGAGCGCACGCAAATCGTCGCACCGAGATCCATGATTGCTTGTGTGTAGCTGCCCACGTCATTCGCGGGCGTGCACGCATCGGCGAGCGTCCATAGCCTCGCTTCGATCTTCGCCTCGCCCGGAAAGCCGCGCACGCCGAAGTATCGCGTCAACACGCGCTTCACGTTGCCATCGAGAATGGGATGCCGTTGCGCCATCGAGATGGCGAGAATCGCACCGGCGGTCGAGCGCCCGATGCCGGGCAGCGATTGCATCTCCGCCAGCGTGCCAGGAAACATCCCGCCATAGTCATTCACTACGCGCTGAGCGGCTCGATGCAGGTTGCGTCCTCGTGCGTAGTAGCCGAGCCCGGTCCACAAATGCAGGACCTCGTCGATCGAAGCAGCGGCGAGCGCAGCCACGTCCGGAAATCGCGCCATGAACCGCTCGTAGTACGGAATGACTGTCGCCACCTGCGTCTGCTGCAGCATGATTTCGGATACCCACACTCGATACGGCGTGATGTCACGCTGCCACGGCAGGTGCTTGCGGCCGTGCCGATGGAACCAGTCGAGCAGTGCGGGCGTGAATTCGGCGACTGCGGCATGCAGGTCGGAGGAATGGGAACCAGGTGCCGCGATCATTTAGACGCTTCGAGCTCCGGTTTGGCTGCTGCAGCCGTGGTGTCGCGAATGGTAACGTCGGACGCGGAACCAGGACAATCGCCATGAGGCAGGCACGCGGGACCGCCGGCCTGTTTTTCGACATTGCCGAACAGGTTCAAGGTCGCATCGCGCAATGTATTCAACATGACGCGACGTCCGACGAAACGGGGGATCCAGAAGTCGGGCGAGATCGCGGTTCGATAGATCACGCGAGTGCGCTTGCCGGCATTGCTGAGTTGCGTATAGGTCTCGCCGAAGGTGATGTCGCTCTTTTCCGCAATGGTCGTCGCCCGCAGCTCGTGGACTTCTTCTTCGACCTTCTCGATGCGCTTGACGTTGCGGCAGAACGGCCCGAAACAGGCACGCAGGCTGGTGAACAGCATGACTTCGTTGGTCGCCGGCCGCTCCAGCACTTTCGCTTCGAGAATCCGCGAGTCGAGCGTCGGATAGTTGGCGTAGTTGCGCAACACCGCCTCGACCTTGTCGATGGGCGCGTCGAGAGTCGCCACCAGTTCGAAGGAATAGCGCTTCTCGGCGAACGCCGCATCGGCGCGCTCGATCTCGACAGCCTTTGCGATGGAAGGAGCCGCCGACGCTGCGAGACAGGCCATCAGTAGTGCAGATTGAGTCGCTCGTACCATCTCGCATTTACTTCCGTGCGCTCCTCAGCGCTTGAACAGGTCCTTCAACTTGTCTTTGAGCTTGTCCTCGACCTTCCCCTTCTGCTTCTCGATCTGCTTGTTCAGTTCCTGCTTGGCCAGGCCCTCGATGTCGGGCCGCACCTTCGGATCGCTGAGCGAACCGGTGACCTTGACCGGAATCTGCGCGTCGACCATGTCCTGTAGCTGCGCGGCATCGGCGCCTTCGCGCGGGACCTTCAACACATTCGCTACGAGGCCGTAATCGAGCGTGCTCTTCGGCAGGTCGACGCTGCCCTTGCCGGTCACCTTCAACAGCGGCATGGCCACGACCAGGTCGTTGTTCGACAGCACGCCGTTCTTCATCGTGCCCGTTCCTTCCAGTGCACTGAACGGCGTGCGTGCAGGTCCGCTTCGCTCCGGCGCTGCCTGCTGTTTCAGCAATGCTCGCGCACGCCGGATCTCATACATCAGGTCGGTTCCTTCCAGCGCTCCATCGGTCACTTTGAAATCGACGGCGCCATCCATGGTCTGCAGCACGTCGTCGGTGGTGCGTCCCGAACCGGTCAATTTCAGGTTCGTGGCGCCCTTGCCGCTGAAGCGTTCGCTCTTGAAGAAATCCTTGAACAGCGGTGCGAAGTCGATGCCGCTGACGTGTTCGTCGAGACTGACGCCGGCGACTTTGCCGGTGGCGTCGATACCGATGTCGCCGTGATATTTACCGCCGTACATCGAGGCTTCGGAAGGATTGAAGCGCACCTTGCCGTCACGGGCGTTGATCCCGAGCCGCAGCTTGCTGAACTTGATGTCGGCGAAGACGGCCTCCGCCACTCGCAATTCGCCACGCGCATTCAACGTCCGCAACATATCGACCGGGATTTCGGTCGGTGGTTCCTTCTCCTTCGGAGCCGACGCGGGCTTGGCGACCGGCGGCGCGAGATATCGATCGGCATCGATGCGATCGACGTCCAGGTCGAAACGCAGCGCCTTGGCCGCGAAATCGGCCACGCCCACCGATCCTTTCGCGGTGGTGTCGTCGAACGCGAGCACGATGTCGCCAACATCCGCCGAGGTCTTGGTGACCGAGACCTTGCCGGCAAAACTCAGCTTCTTGAACACCTGGGCATCGCGCGTCGTCGGCAGAGCGATGCCCAGCTTGGGCAGCCATTCGCGCGGCGAAAGGGTGTCGAGTTGCAACGGTCCGCTCACCTTGGGTGCATCGAGAATTTCCGTGCCGGACAGCGTCCCCGTCAGGTGGGCGCCGGCCACTTGCGCATCGAGCCCCAGCAGCTCGAGCGTCTGCGCAGCGAGGTTAACGGTGAGATGTTGCGCCTTGAGGGCAACGGGCACGCCGGCCGCGGGATAGCCCTCGCCTTTCCAGGATGTATTCAGCGTAAATCCTTCAAGTTGATGCAGCTCGTGTCCGATATCTGCAGCTAAAGAGCCAGCGCGAACCTCGACAGCGAGACCGTCGGCCGGATACCCCGGGCCCGACAATGTGACGTCGATCTCAGGTTTCGCCAAGCGATAGACATTGCTTTCCAGGTCCGCGGTGACGGAAGACGACAGATGCACTTTGACAGCAGTGGGGTCCTGTTCCAGCACGAATTGGGTTTTCAGGTCGAAGGGCTGACCGGATTCAAGCTTGCCCGTGGTCAGGCCGAAATCGCGGATCACCTGTCGCGACTTGTCCTTGCGGTTTTCCACGGTGATCGCAGCGTCCTTGATTTCGATGCCGGCGACGGTCGGCAGTTGCCCGCCCTGCTGCTGAGCCTCCTGCGTCGCGGCTGCATCCTTCTTGCCGAGATCCGCCCAGTTGTTGCGTCCCTGGGCATCGGTGATCAGCCGCACGCGGGCGCCCTCCAGGGTGACGGTGCCGACTTCGACTTTGCCACGCAGCAGCGGCAGCAGGCGGGCGCCTACGCGGACATGCTGGATGGCAACGAACGGTTCGTCGCCGAAACCGGGTGCATCGCTCAAGGTTGCGGGCCCCGCTTCGAGCGCCACCCACGGGAAAATAGACAATTTCAAGTCGCCGCTCAGCACCAGCTTGCGGCCGGTCTGGCGTTCGACCACCTGCGCGATGTCGTCGCGATAGTTGTTGGGATCCACGAATACCAGCGCCAGCACCAGCGCGACGACGATCAGCGCCACCAGTCCGCCAACGACATACCCTGCAATCCTGAGCGCTTTCATTCCACGGCCTCGCGATGTGTGTCGGGAGCTAACGATCCCGCCCACGAACACTGTGCGCGAAATCACAGTCTGGATTCTAACAGGGCCGCCGAGGCGGATTGCCGCCCGGGCTGCCGTCCACGACCCCAGTCAGGACCCCAACTACGACCTGCGAGTGCCCCGCAATCCGCGCGTCGGAGCAACCCTGATTATCTAGCGCTCCGCGACGTTTCCTTGTCTGCCGTCCGGCGCAATGGTGTGCTGCTCACGATAGCGGACGCTCGATTCGACCTCCGATGACAACTCATACCGATCCGCCAGGTTCCGCAACCGCACGACGAGTTCCGCTCGCCGTGTGGTCGGCCGTGGTCGTAGGTGCGTCCGTCGGCGTCGTAAGTTCACTCGCGGTCGTCGCCGGATTGTTGTCGATTCCAGCGGCGCTTTCGTATCTCGGTACTGCGCTGGCTGCTGTTGCAGTCACGCTCGTCATCGGCCGCCTCCTGTCGCAGAGTGCCGTCGCTGCTCCGGGTTCAAACGAAGCACGGGGGTCGAACGAAGCACAGGAACTCGCCCTTCGCGAACAGGCACGTGGGCAGCAGCAGATGTTCGAACGCCTGAACCATGCAGCGCAGTTCGCCGGCCTGAGCCTTTGGGATTGGGACCTGAAGAGCGGTGTACTGAACGCAGACGATCGCACGCGCGCTTCGCTGGGCAATCGCGACTGGATCGCGATGGAAGAAGTGCGGGCCCGCGTGGTTCGCGCTCTGCATCCAGACGATCTCGAGGAGTTCACGCGGGTCGTGCGTGGTGCTATCGCCCGTAGCGAGAGCGTGTCGCATCGCTATCGCACCGTACTGGACGACGGCAGCATCCGTCACCTGCAGTTGCATGCCCGCATTTTCCGCGATGCCAACGACGAGGCGGAACGCATGCTGGCGGTGAGCTGGGATATCACCGCACTCGTCGAAGCTTCGCTGCAGCTCGAAGAACGATCGCTGCACGAGCGGGCGCTTCGCGAACGGCTCAAGCTCGCCACGCGCGTCGGCGGCATCGGCGTGTGGGACTGGGACGTGGCTGCGGACCGCATGACGGTCGACGAACAGCTCGGCGGTTCGTACAGCCACGGTCCGATGGTGATCGAGCGCAACGCGCGTGAATTCTTCACTGCGGTGGTGGTCCCCGAAGATCGCGAACGGTTCGCCGCAGCGCTCGACAACGCACTCGCGAGCGGCGACGCCATGTCTATTCGCTACCGTGTACTACGCCCGCGAATTGGGCTGCGGCACGTGCATATCAATGCACAAGTGTTCCGCGATGCCGCTGGCCGTGCCGTGAGCATGCTCGGTGTTTCGGCCGACGTCACGGACGAGACGCATCGTGCCGAACAACTGGAGAAACGTGCGCAGGAGGAACGCCAACTGCGCGATCGCCTGAATCTTGCGACTCACACTGCAGGCATCGGCGTGTGGGATATGGACCTGCAGACGCGCAGCATCGCTGCCGACGCCAACATCCGCAACCTGCTCGAGTTCGACGAACCGCTCGATGAGCCGACCATCATGGGCTTCGTGCACGGCGAGGATCGGGCGCTGGTCGCGGATTCGATCAAGAAGGCGGTGCTGGATACGTCGCATGTCGGCATCGTGTCGACGCGCCATCGTATCGTGACGGCCAGCGGCGCGATCAAGCACGTGCAGACTCATGTCCGTGTATTCCACGGCGCCGATTCCGCACCCGAACGCATTCTCGGCGTGACCTGGGACGTCAGCGCAGAAGTCGAACACGCCATCCAGTTGCAGCAGCAAGCGGCCCGCGTGCAGACTCTGCTCGACCGGTTGAGCGTAGCCAGCAAGGCTGCGGGCTTCTCGCCCTGGGAAATCGACCTGCGCACGGGCAAATACCTGTGGGCCGACAATCGCCTGCAGGGCTTCGGCTTCAGCGATGTGCCGCTCGAGGACTATGGCGAAGCCATCGCCCGTGCCATGCATCCCGATGACTTCGCGGAAATCCGCCGTCTCAGGGAAGAAGCACTCGCGAATGGCCTCCAGACCTATTCCTGCCGCTACCGCCTCCTGCGCCCCGACGGCATGGAACGACACTTCGAATCGTTCCTGCACCTCGTTCGCGACGAGAGCGGCGCCGCAGTCCGCATGCTCGGCGCTACCACGGACATCACCAACGAAGTGCAGACCACCAACCTGCTGCAGCGGCAGGCCGAACAGGAACGTGCGCTGGTCGAACGCCTCAACATGGCGACCGACGTCGCCGGCATCAGTTCGTGGGAGATCGACCTCGAGAACCGGGTGTTCCTATGGATCGAAAATCCGCTCAAGGGCCTGGAGTTCGACCCCGCCTGCGCCGAGCAAGTGGCATGGTTACGCGACCGCATGTTCCCCGAAGACCGCCGCAATTTCTTGAACGCGGTGCGCGAAGCCCGGAAGGTGGACTCGGACCACGTGACGTCCTTCTATCGAGCCACCACGCGCGACGGCAGAGTGATTCACGTGCGGTCACGAGCACGCTTGATGATGAACGAAGCCGGCGTTCCGACCCGCGCGCTCGGCGTGTCGTGGGACGTCACACGCGAAGTCACGAACGCGAAACGATTGGAAGAACAGGCGGCGCAGCTGCGGGACGCCGAGCATCGTCTCGAGCGCGCCTCGCTGTCGAGTTCCGAAGGTCACTGGGAATGGCACTTCCAACATAACACGGCTTGGTACTCGACCAGTTTCCATGCGCTGCTGGGTTACCAGCAAGGCGAGCTGCCGGTCGATATCAGGCAATCGTTGCGTGCCATGCAGATGCCCGAAGACCGGCACTGGCAGGACGAGCGCTTCAAGCGTCACCTCGACCACGGCGAACCTTACGATTTCGAATGCCGCCTGCGCCTGAGCAGCGGCGAGCTGAAATGGTTCCGCGTCCGCGGCACGGCGGAACGCAGCGCCAACGGCACGCCGATCGCGATGGCCGGATCGATGCACGACATCCACCAGCAGAAACTGGCCGAAGATGCGCTGAAACTCGCCCAGCGCCGTTTCGAACGCGCCATCAACGGTACGCAGGATGGCTTGTGGGAACTGGAAGCGGACGGGACGGCGTGGTGTTCGCCACGCGTCGGTGTGTTGCTGGGTTACGCGGCCGACGAGTTTTCGAGCAGCACTAACTTCCTGCGCACGTTCCTGCATCCCGACGACGCAAACGCGGTCGCCGCGGCAACACAGGCGCACTTCCAGCAGGAAGCGCCGTACGACGTCGAGATTCGCCTGCGTACTCGCACTGGAGACTATCGCTGGTATCGCGCCCGAGCCATCGCGGAGCGCGATCAGAATGGCCGTCCGCTGCGCATGTCCGGATCGCTGCAGGACATCACCGAAGCGCGTGCAGCGCATGTCGAACTGGTTCGTGCGACTGAAGCGGCCGAAGCGGCCAGCCGCGCGAAGAGCGAGTTCCTCGCCAACGTCAGCCATGAAATCCGCACGCCGATGAACGGCATCATCGGCATGACGGGCCTGCTGCTCGACACGGCGCTCGACAAAACGCAGCGCGACTATGCCGACACCATTCGCGGCAGCGCCGATTCGCTGCTCATCGTCATCAACGACATCCTGGATTTCTCCAAGATCGAAGCGGGCAAGCTGGACATCGACGCAATCGACCTCGACCTGCGCAGCAACATCGAAGACGTCGGCAGCATGATGGCGTTCCAGGCGGCGGCGAAGCAGCTGGAGCTGGTCCTGCACATTCATCCGGACCTGCCGGGGCGCGTGATCGGCGATCCGCAACGCATTCGCCAGTGCCTGATCAACCTCGTCGGCAACGCGATCAAGTTCACGCGCAGCGGCGAAATCGTGCTCGAAGTACGCAACGTCGGCAACCGCGACGGCAAGGTGCTGGCGCAATTCGAAGTGCGCGATACGGGAATCGGCATCGCTCCCGATAAATTGCAGACGTTGTTCCAGCCGTTCGTCCAGGCCGACTCGTCGACGACGCGGCATTTCGGCGGCACCGGCCTCGGCCTGTCCATCGTGCGCCGGCTGGTCGAAATGATGGGCGGTGCGGTCGGCCTCGAAAGCGAACTCGGCAAGGGTTCGACGTTCTGGTTCACGTTGCCGCTCGAGCCGGTCGCCGGCGAAGCCTTCGCGCCGTCTGCCGACGCCGCCGCAAAATCCGGCCGTAGAATCCTCATCGTCGACAACAACGAAACCAATCGCCGGGTGCTGGCGGGCCAGCTCATGCATGCTGGCTACGAGGTCAGTCTCGCAGCCGGCGGCGACGATGCATTGCAGATGATGCGCCAGGGCGTGACCGACGGGCATGCGTACGACATCGTGCTCGCCGACTACCAGCTGCACGACATGGATGGCGCGACGCTCGGTGGACAGATCAACGCGAGCCCGCAGCTGTCGAGCGCCCGTATCGTGATCCTCACGTCGCTCGATCGGCACAGCGACATCCGTCGCTTCGCCTCGCTCGGTTTTGCGGGTTACCTGATCAAGCCGGTGCGTTCGCGCGAGCTGCTCGAATGCTTCGATCGCTTGCTCTCCTGCGATGCGAGCCAATGGCACTTGCAGAGCCAGCCCATGGTCACGAGCGGCATGCTTGCCACCACCGAGGGCATGCGTCGCTATCGCGGCAACGTGCTGCTCGTCGAAGACAATGCCGTCAACCAAAAAGTCGCCGTGCGCTACCTCGAACGCATGGGCTGCGAAGTCCGCGTGGCTGACAACGGCGCCGAGGGTGTCCGGGCGTATCGCGAAGGCAAGTTCGACATCGTGTTGATGGACCTGCAGATGCCCGTAATGGACGGACTCACGGCGACGCGTGAAATCCGGCAACTGGAAGCGGGCCGGCCCATGACACCCATCGTGGCGCTCACGGCGAACGCCATGTCGGGACAACTCGAACGCTGCCTGGAAGCGGGCATGAATGGCTTCCTGACCAAACCACTGGAGATTGCACGGTTGTACGAAACCCTCGAACGCTTCGGCCTCGCAGTCACACAGCCGTCCGAGCCATCGGTACCGGCCGAGGAATCGGTCGCACCGGTCGATCTTGCCAAGCTCAACGAGATCACCGATGGTGATGCCGAATTCACCTTCGAACTGGCGTCTACGTTCATCAGCAGCGGCTACCAGGTGATCAACGAAATCACCGCTGCGTTCGCTGCATTCGATCGCGTGGCGCTGGCGCGGGCGGCTCACAAACTGAAAGGCGCCAGCGCAAACATCCATGCGGAAAGCGTTCGCGATCTGTCGCATGCGCTCGAAGCGCAAGCGGAGTCAATCGATCAGCCGCGCTTGAAGGAATTGATCGAAGGACTGCACCAGGCATTTACGACGGCGGTGAAGTTCCTGCAGGAGCACGCGCCGGAGCCGAAGGCGAAAGCGGGATGATTCGGGGACATGCTCCTGTAGCGAAGCGCAAGGTGCGTGTCCCCGGTCAGTCCATCCCGGCGACGGTGACGCGGTTGCGTCCGCCTGCTTTGCTTGCATAGACGCCGGCGTCGCACTTGGCCATGAGCGCATCGAGCGTGGCGCCTGCGGGGACCAGGTCTTTCCAGCCCGATGCACCGAAGCTCGCGGTGACCGGGAAGTCGACCTGGTCGAGCACGAACGTCGTGCAGGCGATACCGTTGCGCAGGTGCTCGGCGGCGGCGCCGGCATGCGAGACATTGGTCTCGGGCAGGACCGCGACGAATTCTTCACCGCCGTAGCGTGCAACCCAATCGCAGGCGCGCACCGATTTCTGCAAGTTGGCGACGAACCATTTCAGCACTTCGTCGCCGATCAGGTGGCCGTGGGTGTCGTTGATCTTCTTGAAGTGATCGACGTCGCACATGATGACCGAGAGCTGCCTGCCATAGCGGGCTGCACGCTCGATTTCACGCGGCAGCTGTTCCATGAGGTAGCGACGGTTGTAGGCGCCGGTCAGGGGATCGGTGATCGACAGGCGACGGTTTTCTTCGTTGGCCGAGCGCAGCGAGCGCTCCAGCGTGACGATGCGCTTGCCGGTATTCAGACGCGCGATGAGTTCGGGCTCGATCACGGGCTTGGTCAGATAATCGTCGGCGCCGGCCTGCAAGCCGGTTACTACATGCTCGATGGCATCGCGCGCCGTCAGCAGAATCGTGTAGATGTAGCTGCGATTCTGCGAAGCCCGCAAAGCGCTGCACAGCGCGATGCCGTCCATTTCCGGCATTTCCCAATCGGTGATCATGAGCTGGAAATCGCCGGTATCGATTTTCGCCAGCGCTTCTACGCCATTGCCGGCGGTCTCGACCAGGTAGCCCGCACGCTTGAGCAAACGCGCCATGATGAGTCGCTGCGTGGGCTCATCGTCGACCAGCAGTATTCGCCAGACCGAGGCGGGCGCCTGTGTCGGGGGAGTGGACTCATTCATTACGGCGAATCCTAACCGTAACCATGCGCAGCGCCAAGGATGAAGAATAGGAACATTCCTCATTTCGCCCAGGCATATACCTGAGTCATCTGCCGCTGAACAGAATGTCAGTAGTTATGGCCGCTCGGGACCAGTCAACGAGACGCAGTTCACGGGCGCGCGTCCGACGTTGACTGACGACGTGCAACCCTCGTCAGTCGTCGCAGATTTCGACGCCGCCGTTCATCGTCTTGATGTCTACGCGGGCGCCGCCCTTGCCCTGCACGAAGCGCACGGCCCGGCCCGGCGCATGCTCGCGGGTGCGCTTCGATTTCGGACCGAAGCAGTTGTCGATCTCGCCGTTGAACGTCTCGATATCGAATTCGGCATCGACCTTCTTCTGCAGCCGGAACTTGAGATCGCCGTTGATGGCTTGTGCTTCCAGGCGTGCGTCGCGAGCGAGGCTCGAACGCCAGTCCACCGTTCCATTGGTGGTATGGATCCGGCCGCGAGTGAGTTCACCCATGCGTACCTGGATATCGCCGCTGACGCTGCCCACTTCCACCGCACCGGCGATATCACGCAGCACTACCGAGCCGCTGACTGTATCGATATCCGCTTCGCTCGACGAACCATGGCCATCGACACGGACATCGCCGCTGATGGTCTTGACCTGCAGATCGTCGGCCCAGACAGTGGTTTCGATCGTGCCGCTCACGGACTGCAGGCGCTGGCTGCCACGCACACCTTTGATCTCCTGATCGGCGCTCACCGTGTTGACCGAAACCGAGCTGCCTTCGGGCACCTGCACGATCAGATCCGCGGCTTGTCCCGATTTGCGGCCGGGGCTCGCTACCCGGACCAGCGTGTGCCGGTCATCGTTGATGAACTCCAGCCTCTGCGACGGATTCAGATCGACGCTGACTTCCACTTCGGACTTGTTCCAACCGCGCACCTGCACTCTGCCCGAGACATTGACGATGTCCACCTGGCCGTGCGGATCGACACCCAGGCTCTTGCGTTCCATGTCCGCGTTGCTCGCGGTGGACAGCAGCGCCAGGCCGATACCCAACAGCGGCGCAACATACCGAACGCATCTCATAAGTCCGCTCCCACCACCGTCGTGGACACGTTATTCAAGCTGCCCAGCAACGCCAGTTCGCTCTGGTAGGTAGACAACAACAGTTGCTGCAGCAACGGATCGTTCGGATGCTCGCCGAGGGTCGCGGCGACCTGATTGGCAGCTCGGCGCAGGTCCGCCAGATCGCGTTCCAGGCGTGCCCGCGTCACCGGCGGCAGCTTTGCCACGCGACGCTCGAACTCGGCGCTCAAGTCGGCACGCGCTTTCTGATAGCTCGCACCCAGCACTTCGTTGCCGCCGAAACTCGCCGGCATGGCGTTCAGGACGGGCTGCATCTGCTGCACTGTCGCCTGCTGCGCCTGCAATACCTTCTGATCCACCGAACGCTGCACGACCACCCAGGTCGCGAATGAGGAACCGACGATGAGCAGCAGGCCCGCTGCGAGCTGCAGCCATCGCGACTGAAAGCCGGAACGACGCGCTGGTTCGTTCGAGGGAAACTCGGCGACATTGTTCGGCCCAGCGCTGTCCTGCAACGGCCGCGGCGAAGCGGCAATGTCGGCTTCGATCTGCGACCACAGGTCTCTTTGCGGCGCGACGTCGCGGGGCAAGGAACCCAGCGCCCGGTCGAGCGGATCGCGTAATCGCTGATTCATGGTTCGAACTCTCCCAGCCCCAGTCGCTCGCGCAGCATGCGTCGACCTCGATGCAACTGTGCCTTGCAGGTGCCCACGGCGATACCGAGCATCTCCGCGACCTCTTCGTGGCTGTAGCCGTAGATGGTCTGCAGCACCACAACGTGCCGCGATCCTTCCGGCAACGTCGCCAGCGCACGCTCCACATCCATCACTTCGCCCGTGTCGGGCGAGCCCGGCGGCGCAGTGCCCTGGTCCGTCGATTCCTGGTCCAGGTGCGCGTCATCCACTCCTTGCGTTTCCGCTTCCAGCCGCGTCCCGTGATTACGTGTATAGGTCAACACTTCGTTCACCGCGATCCGATGCAACCAGGTACTGAAGGCGCTGCGTCCTTCGAACGCTCCGAGATTGCGCCACGCCCGCACGAAGGTCAGCTGGGTGCAATCCTCGGCCAGATCGCGCCGATGCGTCATGCGCAGGCAAATGCCCAGCACCCGGCCCACATGCAGTTTGTACAGCTGCTCGAACGCCCTGACGTCGCCCGCGCGGGCAGCCACGATCAGCGTCGTCTCGGCACTCGCCGAAACGTCGGAACTTGCAGGCTGCTCAATCGCGCCGATGCCGCTCAGCAATGTCGCTTCCGCCCCGGTACTCGGTAACTGGTGGATTTGACGCGGGAGAAATCGAAAAGGTTTACGTGGGAGCCGCAACGCTCCGGTTCCCTCCCCCGGCCCCCGGGGGAGGGTTAGGGTGGGGCGTCTCGTCGCTGCCAATGCTGCTTCGGGTTATCGAAGCATTCCGGAGATTTTTCTTTGCTTCGCTACGGAAACGCTGCGCTACTTCCCGACGCCCCCACCCCGCCCTCCCCCGGCGACCGGGGGAGGAAATAGAGAATGGCAGCACACAGCCAGGTCTTAATTCTGCTTCGAATTACTTCTGCTTCGAGTTCCACTCGCGCACGGCGACTTCCAGCGCGGTGCCGAGCATGGGGCGGCCGATGAAATAGCCCTGGGCGCGGTCGCAGTCGGCTGCGTCGAGGAAATCCAGGACTTCCTGCGATTCGACGCCTTCGGCGCAGGCGGTCAGGCGCAGTTTGTGGGCCAGCAGGATCATGGTCTCGACCATGGTGCGGGCATCTTCGTGGGCGAAGACGTCGCGTACGAACGAAGTGTCGATCTTCAATTCGCTGAACGGCATGAGATAGAGCTGCTTGAGCGAGGAGTAACCGGTCCCAAAGTCGTCGATGGACAGGCCGAAGTTCTTCACTCGCATGCGGGTGAGCACGTCCATGGTGGTGCCCGGATCGAACATCGCCGCGCTTTCCGTGACTTCGAAAATCACGCGTCGTGCGTCGGCGCCCACCTGGGCGGCCATGCGTGCAACCTGGTCGGGAAACGACAGATCGTTGAGCAGCTGCGGCGACAGATTCACGGCGACCGAGAGCTGCAACCCTGCCGCATCCCAGGTGCGGCACTGTGCCAGCGACATCTCGAGCACCTGTTCGGTGAGGCGGCGGATCAAGCCATTTTTTTCCGCGAGCGGAATGAAGCGGGCCGGCGAAATGAATCCCAATGTAGGATGCTGCCAGCGCGCCAGCGCTTCGACGCCTTCGACGATCCATTTGCCGGGCGCCACGCGCGTCGCCTTCGGTTGATAGTGAACGAGGATCTCGCGCTTATCGAGCGCTGCGGCCAATGCGGCCGGCGTCACCGGAGTATCGCCACGCAGGCAGCGGCGCAACGTCGCTTCGAGATCGTTCAGCAGGATGGGCTTCTGCAATGCGCCGAGCATGCTCAGGCCCTGCGAGCGGCCGATCTGTTCGGCAGTCGCGAGTACCCGCTGATCCATGCCGCTGGCCACCAGGACCTGCGCCTTGCTGCCCCGCTCTCCGAGGTAACGCAATAGTTCGATGCCGTCGGCGCCAGGCATCTGCAGGTCGAGCACGACGACGGTGGGTTGGAAATCCTGTACGGCACGGCGGAACGCGTCGGGCTCCGTCACGGCCATGGTTTCGAACCCCAGGCTCAGGGCAGCCTCCGAGATGAATTCGCACAGGTCGGGCTGGTCGTCGATGACCAGCAGTTTGTTCTCTTGTTCAGGCAACGCGCGCCTCCCGGTCCAGCACAAAGCGGATTCGCAGTGCCAGTTCCTCGTTTCTATAAGGCTTGTGAATCACTTCCGCGCCGCCCAGGCCGGTCGCACTGCTGAGCACATTGCTGTCGGCGTAACCGGTCGTGAACAGAACATCGATTTCGGGTCGCAATTCCCTTGCCCGCCTCGCCAGCGCTGGGCCCAGCGTGCCGCCCGGCATCATCACGTCGGTGAACAGCAGGTCGATGGGTTCGCTTCCGGCCAGTAACCGGATAGCGGCATCCGCATTGGCGGCATTGAGCACGTGATAGCCCAACTGTTTCAGCGTTGTGACGACGGTCTCACGCAAATCCGCATCGTCCTCCACCACCAGGATGGTTTCGTCGCCGCCGGGGGCTACCTTGGTGGTGATGGTGTCTTCGTGTTCGGATTGCTCTTCGATACAGCGGGGCAGGTAGATTCGGACCGTCGTGCCCGCGCCGGGCTTGCTTTCGATGGTGGCGATGCCGCCCGACTGCTCGGCGAACCCGTTGACCATGGCGAGGCCGAGACCGCTGCCCTTGCCCGATTCCTTGGTCGTGAAAAACGGCTCGAACACGCGCTTGAGGATATCGGGTTCGATGCCGACACCGGTGTCGCTGACACTGATGACGACATATTCACCCGGTTCGATCGACGGATGGTCCATGCAGAACACTTTGTCCAGCCAGGTGTTCTGGGTGCGTACTGTCAAACGGCCGCCCTGCGGCATGGCGTCGCGGGCGTTGATGGCGAGGTTGAGGATGGCATTCTCGAACTGCCCGGCATCCACGCGCGTATGCCAAAGATCGGGAGTACGAACCATGCGTACTTCGATCGACTCGCCGAGCGTACGCTGCATGAGATCGCCCAGGCCCAGGAGCTGCCGATTGAGATCGACGACGGTGGGATCGAGGATCTGGCGACGAGCGAACGACAACAGCCGGCGAGTGAGATCGGCCCCGCGAACCGCAGCTCGCATGGCCGTGTGAACCTTGCGTGCGAGGCTCGGCGTTTCCGCCACGGCGCGCTCGATCAATTGCAGGTTGCCCAGCACCACGCCGAGCAGGTTGTTGAAGTCATGCGCAATGCCGCCGGTGAGCTGGCCGACGGCTTCCATTTTCTGGGCCTGGAGCAAGCGCGCTTCGAGCCGCTTGATCTCGGTCAGGTCGTAGACGATGGAGAAGAAGCCGCGCACTTCGCCGTTCGCTCCCACTTCGGGAACGAAATGCGTCTGCCAGTCGCTGGTCCGCCCGTTGCGCGAATCGGTGTGCGTCATGCTCGTCGCTTCGCCACGCAACGCTTTCTCCACGTGCCCGGAAACGGCATCGGCTGCTGCTTCCGAAATCATTTCACGCGCGGAATGGCCGAGGATCTGCGCTCGCGGTTTGCCCAGAGCCTCCTCGATCGCCTTGTTGGCATAGGTCAGGACCAGGTTCTTGTCGATGTAGCTGACCATGGTGGGCATGGCATCCAGCGTGAGCTCGTAGAAATCGCGCGTCTCGCGGATCTGGTGTTCCGCCATCACGCGATCGGTCACGTCCTGGACGGTGCCGTGCAGCCGTATCGATTCGCCGCCACGCCGCTCTACTTTCATGATGACGCGAATCCAGACGTCGCGTCCCTTCGCAGTGATGATCCGCAATTGCAGGTCGGCGCTCCTGCCGCTGCGCAGTGCCTGTTCGCCGGCCGCCATCAGCTGCGGCAGGTCCTCGGGATGGCAGTATTTCTGCAGCTTCTCGAGGTCCAGGTGATGATTCACCGGCAGGTCGTGGATCGCGTAGACCGCTTCGGTCCAGTGCAGTTTCCTGGTCGCTACTTCGTATTCCCAGCCGCCGATCTTCGCCGTGGACTGCATGTCGCGCAGCAGGCTGTCGACCCGCACCCGATCGGTCACGTCGCGAAACGTGAGGATGGTGCCGATGGTGTTGTTCTCGTTGACGCCGACGATCTTGTATTCGACCGGGCGCCGCTGGCCGTCCTTACGCCGCAACAGCGCGCCGACGCCACGCATGATGTCGGTGGTGTAACGCACCCGCTGCACCACGTCGCCCGCTTCGAGCTGGTCGTCGGTATTGATCAGGACGCGATAGTCGAGGCCGGGCAGCTCGTCCGGTTCGTAGCCGAGCTGCCGGGCAGCCGACGGATTGGCGAAGCGGACGCGGCCCTCGCCGTCGAGTTCGAGCACGCCTTCGCCGGAGGCATCGACGATGGCCCGGTTGCGGCGATTGGTAACGAACAGTTCCTCGTGTTCGATCCGGGCCGCACGGCGCGCCCGCACGAAATACCACAACGCGAAAACGGCCGGAATGCCCGCTGCCGCGAGTCCGACGATCAGGCCCGTGAGTGCGGCCGGTTGTAGTAATCCCTGCACAATGTCCTATGAAGTAACGTGGGGAATCTCTGATGTCTTGCCATTCTTCACGGTCGTCAACTTCGATCAACGAAACATTTCAATCAGTTGCCACTTTGCCGCGGTCAGGGAAGTCGATCAATCAGAGCTTCCGTAGGTCAGGCCTTCTGCGCCGGTTCCCTTGCCGGCTCCCGCCCTGCGTACCAGTTCACCGCATACTGCATCAGTTGGGCGGAGGTTCGCAGCGAGAGTTTGCGCTTGATGCGCTGACGGTGGGATTCGACGGTCTTCACGCTCAGGTTCAGTGCTTCGGCGGTCTGCCGCGTCGACAGGCCCTTGCCTATCATGTGCAGCACCTGCAATTCTCGGTTGGTCAGGCTGTCGATGGGATTGGCCGAAATATATGCTCCGCCGGAGGCGAACTTCTCGATCATGCTGTTGCCGACCGCCTCAGACACGTAGATGCCGCCTTCCAGCACCCGGCGCAGCGCGATCAGGAACTGGTCCGAGGCAGCCTGCTTCATGATGTAACCGTTGGCCCCGGCGGACAGCATGCGCTCGGCGTAGATGGCCTCGTCGTGCATCGACAGCACCAGCAGCGGCAGTGAGGGATAGTGGGCCCGGGCGTCCTTCACCAGTTCCAGGCCGTCGCCTTGCTTGAGCGATACATCGACGATCACGGCATCCGGCTCCAGTTCACGGATCAAGGACTTCGCTTCGCGCGCCGTTTCAGCTTCACCGCAGACTTCCAGGTCCGACTCGGCTTCGATCAGCCGGCGCAGCCCCTGCCGCACGATCGGATGGTCGTCGACGATCAGCACACGGCGTTTACGATCTTTGTTCGCTGTCGAGAGCGGCTTGTGAGCACTCTTGAACAGCGTGGGTCCCAAACTCATTGCAATCACTCCTCACACCTGCGGACGTCCCATTTCCACACAACTTCTCGGCATTCTTCAATCAATCTTGATGTGTTTTCGTTACGTACCTATGCGCCTTGCGAGCTTCTGGCGCGCGTCCGCCTCGCCAGGCACCGTTCATTGCTTGGCGACGTGCAAGCTACATCATCTGGCGCCGCGTAAACGACGACGTGGAGCACGTGCTTGCGCCACCGGAAGCTCGGCCAGGCATTCGCAGACGATGCGCGTACCGGTCGGCTCGGCGCGTTCGAATTGAACCTCGCCGCCCATCATCCGGGCACGATACCGCATGGTTTTCAGACCCATTCCAGCGGCATCGAGCGCCGTCTCCGGCATGCCGACGCCGTCGTCGGTAATCGTCAGACGTACCTTAGCGCGCGCGATGCTCAAATGCAGTCGTATAGACCGCGCTTTGCCGTGCCTGGCTGCGTTGCTAACCGCTTCCTGCGCGATGCGATAGAGGTGGTTGGCCACTTCGGCGTTCAGCAGGCGCCCCGCGGGAGCCCGATGCGAGAAGCTGACCTGCACGCCATAGACTTCCATTGCATGCATTGCGAGGCCTTCGAGGGCATCCTGCAATCCGCCGCGTTCCAGGTTCACCGGCGACAAACCCCGCGCCAGCGCTCGGGTATTCTCGATGGCATTGCTCACCAGCCGCGTAATGCCCTCGACCTCCGGCAGCACGGCGGGATACTCCGTCGTCAGCCGGCCGGCGACGCCCCGCAGCATCAACGCGATGCCGGTGAGTTCCTGTCCCAGTCCGTCGTGCAGATCGTTGCCGATGCGATACTGCTCCCTGTTGACCGCCTGCAGGATGGCGCGTTCCAATTGTTTGCGCTCACTCACGTCCTGGAGCACGGCGAGGCGATGGTTGCCGCCCGCCACATCGAATCCGGACAGCACGCCGGCCACCGAGAAATAGCTGCCGTCGCGGCGGCGGGCTTCGAACTCGACCTTGGTCGAGCCGTCTTCCGATTCACTGTCCTGGACCTGGTCCAGCGAGCGGCCCGCAAGCGTTGCCAATTCGCGCCCGATGAGTCCTCCGCGCTCGAAACCGAACATGGCGTCGAAGGCCGGATTGGTGATTTCAATGACGCCGCGATCGTTGATGACGGCGACGCCTTCGAGCATGGACTCGATCATGCGAGCCTGCGTGGCGATGGCGCGTTCGGCCCGGACCTGTTCGGTGGTTTCGGTGGCGACCAGAGTCACCGCGACGATCTGTGTGTCCTGGAGAACCGGCGTCACGCGGACATCGAAGTGGCGCGAGCGTCCATCCTGTTCCTCGAACCCGGCCGTATAGCCGTCAACTTTGCCGGTCGCCAGTACCCGGTGCAGCGTCGCGAGCGCCGCGGGATGCAGCTTGTGGGGAATGAACTCGGTGAGGTGCCGGCCACGGACATCGACAGAGCCGGCGCCATGCGAATCCAGGGGACGGTTCGTATAGAGCACGCGCAAGTCGCGGTCGAGCAGGAAAACGAAGTCGGGCAGCGAATTGATGACCTGCCGCATGGCGTCCGCGGTGGAGGTCATGTCGGGGGCTGCGCGCGAGGGTTTCTCGGACGCTCTGTCTGCAGATCTATCGACAGTGGTGGCGCGAGACAAATCGACATCCCCCGCGTCGTCAGCGGTCTTCGATCTCGACGCCACAGGTTTCGACAAGGCGCTCACCGGAAACTGTCACTCGATCCATAGGAAACGACGCGCCAATCGCACGCAGATATACGCGGGATCTTGTTGGCTGCAGGCAACCAGGGATATCAGCCATTCCCTTAATGTCGCCGGTGTCGCCTGCGTCTTCCGCGCTGGTAGCGGCGATTTATACCTATGCACCGCCGGCACCGTTCCGAGTAGACAGTCGAGCGCCGCGGCGGTGTGTGAAGTGAATCGCAGATTGCGGCAGTTTCGCGGCTATCCCTCGGCCGTCTTCCCATCCAGGGGCAGCGCGCCGGGGCTGCGATCGGAAACCCATTGGGTGGCATAGCGAATCAATTCGCTGGTGGAGCGCAGATTGAGTTTTTCACGCATGTGGCGGCGGTGAGCGTCCACCGTCTTCATGGAGAGGTCGAGCCGCTGCGAGATTTCGCGCGTGCTGATGCCCTCGCCGATCAGGCGGAAGACCTCGAGTTCGCGGTCGGTCAGCGCCGAGACCGGGTCTTCGTCCACGCCCGGCGACCGACCCTTGGCGACCTGGCTGAGCAGGCGTTCGCCCATGGCTGCACTGACGTGCTTCTGGCCGCGTGCGACCTTGCGCAATGCACCAAGGAAGTCGGTGCCTGCGACGTTTTTCATGACGTAACCGCTGACCCCCAGGCGCAACAGGCGCTCCGCGTACAAGGCTTCGTCCTGCATCGACAACACCAGGACCCGGACATCGGGATGGCTCTGCCGGATCCAGCGCACCAGTTCGACCCCATCGTCCGCGCCCAGCGCGAGATCGACCACCGCGACATCCGGCGCCTGCGCATTGATGGCAGTCTGGGCGTCGCTGGCAGAGGAGGCTTCGGCGGTGAGCTGGAAATCGCTCTGTCCCGCCAGCAACTGTTTGAGTCCTTCGCGGACAAAAGGATGGTCATCGACGATCACGATCCGTGTCTGGTCAGCCACTAGTCACTCTCCCATGTTCGCCAATGTTTCGCCCATGTCCGACTGGCACCACGCTCCGCATCCTGTGGCAGAACTTGTAGCATCGCAGTTTGCGAGCATGGGTGGCGCCCACAATCCACATTTTCCACAGTCGTGACGTAATGATAGTTTTAATAGTTGCCGTTCTGGTCGACATTCTGGTCGTCAGTCTGAAGGACGCCCGAGGGAAACTCGCCGGACCATGAAAAAGGATGCTGCCGCCAAACTGCGCTTCGTCTTGCTGGAAGATGATCCCAACGACGCCGAGCTGATTCAGCTGGAACTGGCCCGCAATGGCGTGGCGGTGGAATGGCGGCACGTCATGTCCGAGAAGGACTTCCGCAATGCCCTGCAGTCTGCGCCGCCCGACCTGGTCCTCGCCGACTATACCTTGCCGGGTTTCGACGGCCTGGAGGCGCTGAGGATTCTCCAGCACAGCGCACCCGACGTGCCTTTCATTTTCGTTTCGGGGTCGCTCGGCGAAGAACGAGCGATCGAAGCGCTGAAAAGCGGCGCGACCGACTACGTGCTCAAGGATCGCCTGCAGCGCCTTCCGGCAGTGGTGCGCCGTGCACTGGCCGAAGCGAGCGACCGGCGGGAGCGCCGGCTGGCGGAAGGCCAGCTCGAAGAACAGCGGCTGCTGCTCACTACCCTGATCAACAGCCTGCCGGAAATCATCTATGCCACCGATACCGAAGGCCGGCTGACGGTCGTCAATCGCGCCCTGCTGGATACATTGAAACTCAAGCGCGAAGCGGTCATCGAGAAGCGGCTGTCGGAAGTATGGCCGGATGAAACCCTCATCGAGATCGAGAGCCACGGTGCGCAGACCATTCGCACCGGCCGTGCCGTCAACGATCAGGAACGCGCCAGCATCGCCCCGGACGGCAGCGTCCGCTGGCTGACGTATACACATGTGCCGCTGCGGGACCATGGCACGGTGTCGGGACTGGTCGGATCCATTCGCGAAGTCACCGCCCAGAAGGCGCTCGAACAGGAAATCCTGGAGATTTCCAATCGCGAGCAACGGCGGCTCGGCAGCGATCTGCACGACGGGCTCGGCCAGGAATTGACCGGCTTGTCGCTGCTGCTCAAGGGCCTCGAAGTGCAGCTGTCACGCGAGGCGCCGCAGTACCTTTCGCAGGTCACCAAGATCAGCGACCTGCTGGCCCGCGCCATCCAAAGCACCCGCTCGCTCGCCCGCGGACTGGCGCCGGTGAATCTCGAACGCGGCGGGCTCTCGGAAGCGCTCAAGCACCTGGTCGCCCGCTGCACCGACATGTACAGCCTGCAATGCTCGTTCACCAACGGCGGCGTGAAATTGCCCGACCTGGAAGAAGGCGCGGCCACTCATCTATATCGCATCGCCCAGGAGGCGAGCACCAACGCAGCCCGCTATGCACGGGCGACGTCGATCAATATCGATTTGCGCACCACTGCCCGCAAACTGCAGCTTTCCGTGGCGGACGACGGCATCGGCCTGTCTGCCGGCCTCGCGCAAGGCCGGCCCGGGATGGGACTGAAGATCATGGAATACCGGGCCCGCATGCTCGGCGGCACCATCAATTTCGAAGAGCCGGGCACGGGAACGCGGATCGTGCTGTCAGCGCCGCTGCACCTGTTGCGGCCGTCGAAGGAGAAGGTCAGCCGGGCGATGTGACTTAGACGGCCGTCATCCTCGCGCAGGCGAGGATGACCCGCTCTTTACATCCGCGAGTCATTTCCTCACCACCGGCACCAGCGTGTGATCCGCGCCGTTCCACACGTTGATGAACGATTCGATCTCGCCTGCCGGCATGGCCTGGGCGATGAATTCGCCTTGCAGGGCGTCGCACCCGAGCTGCTCCAGGAATTCGAATTGCGGCGAGGCCTCGACGCCTTCCGCGCACACTGTCAACGAAAGATTGTGCGCCAGATCGATGATCGCTCGTACCACCGTCGCCGCTGGCTTGGCTTCGATGACTTCCGAGATCAGCGAGCCGTCGATCTTCACTTCGCTGAACGGCATCTTGTAGAGCTGCGTTAGCGACGACATGCCGGTGCCGAAGTCATCCAGCGAGAGGCCCACGCCCTTCACCCGCAGGCGCGTGAAAATATCCATCACCAGTTCCGGATCGTGCAGCGACGCTGCTTCGGTGACTTCCAGGGTGAGCTGGTCCGCGGTCACGTCGAATTCTTTCAGCACCCGCCCGAGGCGATCGGGAAATTCCAGGTCCTGCACCAAGCGGGGGGACAGGTTGACCGCAGCCGTCAGGTGCAGGCCGCTCGCCCGCCAATGGCCGATCTGCCGGATGGCATCGGTCAGCACGAAGTCGGTCACGCCGAGGATCATGCCGGACTGCTCGGCCAGCGGCAGGAAATCGGCCGGATATAACAGGCCGAAACGGGGATGGCGCCAGCGCACCAGGGCTTCCGCTCCGGTCACTTGCCAGTCATGGGCCGCACGTTGCAACTTGGGTTGATAGTGGACGACCAGCTCATGCTCCTCGATGGCCCGCTGCAGGTCTTCCAGCGAAATGCGTTCGTCGGCATCGAGGTGCTTCGACAGCAAGACTTCGATGTCTTCGAGCATCGCCGGCTTCTGCAGCGTGCCCAGCATGCGCAGGCCGAGCGATTCGCCGAGCTGGCGCGCACTGGACAGCACTCGCTGGTCCATGCCGCTCGCCAGGAGGATGCCGGCGTTTACGTTCTGGCGGGCCAGGTAGCGCAGCGCTTCGATGCCGTCCATGCCGGGCATCTGCAGGTCCAGGAGAATCAGGGTGGGATTGCGACGCGACAGCTGGTCGCGGAAAGCCGAAGCCGTGTCCGCCGTAATGACATCGCAGCCCACGCCCTGGCCGATCTGTTCGATCAATTCCAGGAAGTCGCTCTCGTCGTCTACCGCCAGGACCAGATTCCGCTCACGCCGGGACACGTCGATTCTCCTCACGGCCGTCGAGTATCGCGCGTACACGGCGGGCCAGGTCTTCCACTTTGTAAGGTTTGCTCAGCACTTCGAGCGAGCCGTCCAGCAAACCCCTGTGCATGATCGCACTTTCTGTAAAGCCCGTCGTCAACAGCACTTTCAAACCGGGACGTCGCTCTCGCAATCGCGCCGCGAGCGTCGCACCGAGCAAGCCGCCAGGCAACATCACATCGGAGAACACCAGCGCAATGTCCGGGTGCTGCACGAAGCGTTCGAGGGCCTGATGGCCGTTGTTGGCTTCGAGTACCCGGTACCCGAGACTGCTCAGAATCTCGACCGCAGTGGAGCGCACCTCGGCGTTATCCTCCACCACCAGCAGCGTCTCCCGGCCTTCCGGCAGCTCGGCCGTCGGCGCGCCGTCGACTGCAACTCGGTCGAGCAAAGCCTGTATACGCGGGAAATACAGATACACCGTCGAGCCGCTACCGACGGCGCTGGTAAGGCGCACATGCCCATCGGACTGCTTCATGAAGCCATACACCATCGATAGTCCCAGGCCGCTGCCCTTACCCACATCCTTGGTCGTGAAGAACGGTTCGAACACACGCTTCAATATCTCCGGCGGCATGCCCGTGCCGCTGTCGCCGATCTCGAGCACCACGTAATCGCCGGCCGGAAACGCTTCCTCGCCCAAGGCGCGCTCATGCCCCGGGGCGCCGATGGATACGTTGCGAGTCACGATGCTGATGGTGCCGCCTTCGATCATCGCGTCCCGCGCATTGATCGCCAGGTTGAGGATGGCGTTCTCCATCTGTCCTGGGTCCACTTTGATGGGCCAAACGTTCATTTCGAGCGACTGGTGGATTTCGATTTCGCCGGTGAGCGAGCGGCGCATCAGCTCATATATGCCGCCGAGCAGCGCATTGAGGTCCAGGACGCGAGGTTCGAGCACCTGCTGGCGAGCAAAGGCGAGCAAGCGCCGCGTCAGTTCGGCGCCCCGCATGGCGGCCTTCAATGCAGTTTCAGCTTGCTTGAGCAGTCGGGGACTCTCACGCATCGCACGGGCAAGCAGCTGCGTGTTGCCGACGATCACGGACAGCAGATTGTTGAAGTCGTGCGCGATGCCGCCGGTCAGCCGGCCCACCGCTTCCATCTTCTGGCTCTGCCGCAGTTCGGCTTCGAGCAGCCGTTTCTCGGTGACGTCGCGGACGGCAACGAAGCAGCCCTGGATTTCTCCACCGTCGCCCCTGTGGGGAACGAAGGACGCGTCGAGATCCAGGTGGCGGCCGTTCGCATCGCGTAGCTTGCCGTGAGTTTCCACGGCACGGCCCTGCAAAGCATCGCGGACATGGGGACCGATCGCCTCGTAGCGGCGTTCGCCGATGATGTCGCCCACCAGCTGGCCGCGCGTGTCGGCTAGTGGCAGGTCGAAGAATTCCTGGAATTTACGATTCGCATACACGACGCGCTCGGCGCGATCCGCATAGGCAATGAACAGCGGCAAGGAATCGAGAATGGTGCCGTAGAAATCCTGGCTGCGGCTCAACGCCTCCTCCGCCTGGATCTGCGCCGAAATATCGCTGATCGAACCGGAGAGCCGCGTCGGCCTGCCAGCGGCATCGCGCTCCGACCGACCCCGCAAGCGGCACCAGATGAGACCGCCGGATGCGACGTTGATCCGGCAACGGATGTCCAGCAGGCTGCGATTTTCCAGGTGCGCGCGGATCTTACCCAGCACCACTGGACGGTCGGCGTCGTGCAGGATCTCCTGGAACGCGCTGAAGGTGTTGGGGAAATTCTCTTCCGAGTACCCGATGATTTCGCGAAAGCGCGATGCGTACCAGACATGGCCGGTGAGCAGGTCCCAGTCGTACAGCCCATCGGACGTACCGCGAACGGCGCGTTCCCAGCGCTTCTCCACATCCTGGGCATCCGCCAGATTCTGCTTGCGACGTGAGATGTCACGCAGGACGCCGATGACTCGCAGCGGCGCACCGTCGCGATCGCGATCGACAACTCGCGCGCGGGCGGCAAACCATTTGGACCGGCCGAAACCGGTTGGCAGTTCGTACTCGCATTCGAAATGCGACGACGCTCCCTGCAGATGCCGTTCGAGTTGTTGCAGCACCTCGGGCGCGTTGGCTGGGAGCATCAGGCGATCGACGAGTTCCTTTCTCTGCAACAGCTCCTCGGTCTCGACGCCAAGAGCGAGACGCCACTGGTCGTTGTAGTAGACCTCGTTGTCCGGCACGTTCCAGTCCCACATCGCCAGATTGCTCGCTTCCATCGCAAGTTCGAGACGCGATTCGGTGGAGCGCAGCGACTGCCGGACGGTGCGGTACTTGGAACGGTCTTCGAGGTTCAGCAGCACCAGCGGCTTCTGCCCGACGTCCAGAGGCCGCGCCGTAACCTTCACCCACGCGGTGTACTGGTCGCGGCCATAGATGAGAAGGTCGCCGGTGTATTCGGTACGCTCGGTCAGGGCGCGGCGCAGGTCATGGGCTACGGTCGCATCGCTCTGCCGGCCGATCAGCGAGAGCGGGCTCTTGCCGACGAAGCTCGCCAGGTTGAGCCCGGTCAGCCGATGGAATGCGGGATTCGCATAGATGACGATCTGCTCGCCGCTACGCACCGCGACGACCAGGACGCCATGAACGACCGCGTCGAGCAGCGCACGCGTGTCGCCTGGCATTTCATAGGTTTCCGCAGTTGACATGTTCTGGTTGGCTAGCGACCCACCGCTGTGGTTGAGGACCCGGTTACCGTGGCGTGCACGACATATTCCCGGGCGAATTCCCGGCGAACGTGACTCAAGTCCGCCCAGACTGCCGGAGCAACTGCATCAAAACTGTGTTCTGCCGCGCGTCGAGACGCGATTAGGGGAAACCCTTGCGGACTTTTGTGGCAGGAGAATTGAGGGGAAGTCTGTAGTCTGCCGGGGACGCTGCTCGCGGCAGCGATGAATGACAACGCGTCGTTGCGGCGGATGATGCCTGCGTTGTTGATGAGAATGTCGACTCGTCCCGCCTCGGCTACCGCCTGCATCACCACGCTCGCAGCGCCGCCGCGTTCGAGATCGGCGGTGATTGCGTAGAACTTTCGCGACCGCGGCGACCTGCGTTGCGGTGTCCGCCGGACTGGATCTGCCTGCGGCTACGATATCGGCCCCAGCCTGCGCGAGCACGATGGCAATGCCTTGCCCGAGGCCGGTGTTCGCGCCAGTGACCAGGGTGACTTTGCCGGACAGCGAAAATGAAGGGTGAGTCATGATCACTTCAGCTGGCAGATATCGAGAACGTTCATGTCGGTGTAGTCGAGGTTCTCGCCGCCCATGGCCCAGATGAAGCTGTAATTCTTGGTGCCCGCGCCCATGTGGATGGACCAGGGCGGCGACATCACTGCCTCTTCGTTGCGGATCACGATACTGCGAGTGTCTTCAGGCTCGCCCATGAAATGCATGACGCGCTGTTCGCCCTCGCCTTCGAGGTCGAAATAGAAATAGCACTCGGAGCGGCGGTCGTGCAGGTGCGGCGGCATGGTGTTCCAGACGCTGCCCGTCTTGAGAATAGTCAGACCGAGCAACAGCTGCGACGACTTGCAGGTAGCCGGCACGATGTATTGATAGATGGTGCGTACGTTGGCGGTCGCAAGCGAGCCGCGTTCGAGCGGAACCGCCTTGTCGATCGAGATCTTCACCGGCTCGAAGCGTGCGTGCGCTGGAGTCGAGACGACATAGAAACGTGCGGACTCGCCGCCGGCGGCCGACTCGAACGTCACGTCCTTCGTTCCCATCGGCACATACAGTCCGTCGCGCGGCGCAAGGCCGAATGCCGTGCCGTCGAGCGTCACTTTGCCGGCGGTCTTGCCGATGTTGATGATGCCCATTTCGCGCCGTTCCAGGAACGGCTTGCCTGCCGCGGAGGCAGGTTCCGTCTGAGTCGGCAGTCGCAACGCCTTGCTGGCCGGCAGGACGCCACCGATGACGAAGCGTTCGTTGTGGGAGTAGTTGAGAGTGATCGCATCGCTGACGAACAATCCTTCCATCAGGTAGCGATCGCGCAGCTGCTGGTTGCTGGCGCCCACCATCATGTCGGGATGGGTGGCGTGATAGGTTTTCTTGAACACGAGGTGCAATCCCCCTGGGTACTTTTTGAGCGATCGCCGCGGGCGATCTGAGTAGCAAGGAATCTAGAGCTTGTAGGCCTGCTTGGGCAGGCGATAAGCGAGATCGACGATGGTCGCGGCGGCGGACGCTTCGTCGAGCCGATGCTCGGCCACCAGTTTCGCGAGGAACACGGCGTCGATGCGGCGAGCCACATCGTGGCGTGCCGGAATAGACAGGAAGGCACGTGTGTCGTCATTGAATCCCACGGTGTTGTAGAACCCCGCAGTCTCGGTGGTCTGCTCACGAAAGCGCAGCATGCCTTCCGGACTATCGTGGAACCACCACGATGGGCCTAGCTTCAATACCGGGTAGTGTCCGGCGAGCGGCGCCAGTTCGCGGCTGTACGTCGTTTCGTCCAGTGTGAACAGGATGATGCTCAGGCGCTTGTCGTTGCCGAAGCGGTTGAGCAGCGGCTGCAACGAGTGCACGTACTCGGTGGAATGCGGCACGTCCGCACCCTTGTCGCGGCCGAAGCGATCGAACAGCCAGCGATTGTGATTGCGGAAGGCGCCGGGATGGATCTGCATGACGAGCCCGTCATCCAAACTCATGCGCGCCATCTCGACCAGCATCGCCGCTCGAAACCATTCGGCATCGGCGGGAGAGACGTTGCCATCGACGATGCGCGCGAACAGGCGCTCCGCTTCCGTCGTAGACAAGTCAGCGGTCGCTGCAGTGGGGTGACCATGATCGGTCGATGTCGCGCCGGCGCGGGCAAAGTCGGCACGGCGCTTGCGGTGCGCCTGCAGGTAGCCTTTCCAGGTATAGACATCCTCGCCCGTGAGTTCGCCGAACTGCGCCAGCGAAGTGCCAAACGCTTCGTGGTCCGCATCGACGACCGCATCGGGCCGATACGCCGTGATCACACGGCCGTTCCAGCCGCTCTTCGCAATGGCGTGGTGATGTTCGAGCGTATCGACCGGCGACTCGGTGGTCGCGATCACTTCGATGTTGAAGCGATTGAACAGAGCGCGCGGGCGAAACTCCGGACTGGCGAGCTTTTCATTGATTACATCGTAGTAACGATCCGCGCTGTGCGCATCGAGCCGCTCGTCGAACCCGAAGACGTTGGCGAACATGAAGTCCAGCCACAGCGATGACGGCGTGCCGCGGAACAGGTACTGGTTCGATGCGAACAGTTTCCATGCGGCGCGCGGATCGGCTTTGGACGGTCCTTCGCGCGAAGGCACACCCAGGTCGGACAGCGAGATGCCCTGGCTGTAGAGCATGCGATACAGGTAGTGATCCGGCGCCAGCAGCAGTTCGGTGGCATTGGAGAACGGCGCATCCGTCGCGAACCAGCGCGGATCGGTATGTCCATGCGGGCTCAGGATGGGCAGGTTACGAACCAGGTCGTACAGCCGGCGGGCAATGGCGCGCGTGGCCGGATCGGCGGGAAACAAGCGATCCGGATGCAATTCGAGTCGCGTCATGCTCGCTGAACCGATGTAGCGGTGAAAGGAAGCAGGCGCCCCACTGCCAGGCCCGGACCTATGGTAACCGGTGTCATTCAGCTAGCCAAGGCGGGACTGCCCGAGCCTGCGACGCAGTCAGCCGCGCGGCCGGCCCGAAGACTCCCTGACGACCAGATGAGGAAACACCGTACTCGCATCCGGCGGCAGCACCGCCAGGTTCGCAATCTTGCCCATCAGCTTCTCGGCCGCCAAGCGGCCCATGTCGCGGATGGGCTGGCGCATGGTGGTCAGCGATGGACATAACCGCGACGCCAGCGGACTGTCGTCGAAGCCGATGACGGTCAGGTCGTCCGGTATTTTGAGGCCGCGCAGGTACGCAGTTCGATACACACCCGCCGCAGTCTCGTCGTTGCCTGCGAAAATCGCCGTGGGCCGCGGCGTGCGGGACAGTAGCAATTCAGCGCAGGCAGCGCCGGATTCGAAGGTATACGCGCCCTCGGCGACGTAGTCCGGCGACAGGGTCAGGCCTCGATCGGCCAACGCGTTGGTGAATCCGCCGACGCGCTCGATCGACGATCGAAAGGTCGCAGGACCTGCGATCATCGCGATCCGCGTATGTCCGAGCTTGGCGAGGTGTTCGGCGACTTCGGCAGCCGACTGACGGTCCATGGACAACACTACGTTCTGCGGCTCATCCAGCGGCGCCGATAGCACGCGAATGTAGGGACATTTCAGGGTCCGCAGCAGCTCCGACAGGGCACTGTTCTCCGATACCGGAGGCAGCAGGATCACGCCATCGATCTTCTGCCGGCTGATGAGCTGCTTGATCTCGTTGAGGAAGCCGGGCGCAGTGCGATCGCACGGATGCACCACCAGTTCGTAGCCTTTGAGCCGCAGCGACGCCAGGGCGCCTTCCTGGATGTTGATCACATAGGCCGCATTCGGGTTGTCGTAGATCAGCCCGATCAGGAACGAGCGGCGGAAGGCGAGTCCGCGGGCCTGCGGATCGGGGGTATACGACACCCGCTGCATGATCTCGTGGATGCGGGTGCGAGTCTCTTCGCGAACGAACGGCGATTCGTTGATCACTCGCGACACGGTCTTCTTCGACACATTGGCCAGCCGCGCGATGTCGTTGATCGTGTGCTTGCGATCCTCGTCCATGGGTAGGGAAATAGGAGCAACAGCCGCCGCCGCAGCCTTCGTCGGCGTGCGTTTAGCGGGTTTGCCAGCCTTCATCGGCGGCGCTTTCTTCGTCGCCTTGCGCGTCATGCCAATACCTGGGCCAAATGCCTTGGCCGACCCCCTGGGTCGAAAATTGTCGAAATTGCGGCAAGCCGCCCCGCGGCGGGCAGCGTCGCAAGAATACATCGAGCGGTCGTCGCACTGCTCTCGAATCGTACGAACAAATGGCATGGCAGGCCCGCATGACGCCGGTTTCCGCTAGCGCTACCCTCACTGTATGAGCACCACATCGATGAATATAAATACACGGGTGCGCAACAACATGACGATCAGGACACCGAACAGGATTGCTACAGCCACTTCTCTTGCTCCGTTCTTATTCGGTGACGGGTGCGGCCGGCGGCGGCGGCGCGAACATCTGCTCGAAGAACACGACGCCTTGCGGCAACGGCGTACCGGCCATCGGATAATCCCAGGCGTCGATCAGCATTTCACCGCCCCACACGGCGAACATGACGCCGACGGCCGTGGCAATCAGCCGTGAACCGATATGCCGCGACATCAGCAACGCTTCGGGCGAGAACGAATGGCCTGACTCGGACCAGTAACGGCAGGCCCAGCACTTCGGTCTTGAAGTCGACCTGCATTTGATGACACCGGTAGCATTCGGCGTCCTATGACACCGGTGACAACGGGAGGCTAGCAGAGCAACATACGCATCGGCAAGACGCTCTGCGCAATTTGTCCGGGCCCATCATCCAACAGGGTGTGGAGTCGGGACGACATGACTCGTCAACAGGGGCGACTCTTGCTGGAGAATGGGCTGAACCGCGCCAGTGGACCCTGGCCGGAAGCAATTGCGCTTGCACTCGCACTCCCGGCGGGAATGCCACACCATGCGCGGCCACGCTTCTCTTTTCTCTTGGAGTCCTTGGATTCGCAGGCAACAGAACATGACAGGAAACGTAGTGTGTCTCGGTGAAGTGCTGCTGCGGCTGTCGGCGCCGGGCAAGGAACTGCTGCTGCAATCGGCCCGGCTCGAATGCCACACCGGCGGAGCGGAAGCGAATGTAGCGGTCGGCTTGAGCAAGCTCGGTCATCGCACCGCGATGGTCAGCGTGCTACCGAACAATGGTCTGGGACAGGCTGCCGCCGCTGAATTGCGGCGCCACGGGGTGGGGACGGAATCCATTCAATGGCGCGATGGGCGCATGGGCCTGTATTTCCTGACACATGGTGCGGGGCCGCGTCCGGCGGAAGTCCTCTACGATCGAGCCGGCTCGGCATTCGCCGCCGCGCCCGCCGACACATTCAAGTGGCGCGACCTGCTGAAGGGCGCTGCGTGGCTGCATGTATCCGGCATCACACCCGCCGTCAGCGAAGCCGGTGCCGAGTTGGCATTCCAGGCAATGATTGCGGCGCGCGCGGCCGGCGTATCGATTTCGTTCGACTGCAATTTCCGCTCGCGGCTGTGGGGCGATCGCTCGCCGGCAGCGCCGCGATTGCTCAGCGGACTTTGCGAACTCGCCACGCTGATCTTCGGCGAGCAGCGCGACATCGATTTCATGCTCGGCACTACCGGTAGCGGCAATGACCTGGCGAAGCGCCAACGCCAGGCTGCCGATCGCGCCTTCGCTGCATTCGGCAACCTGCAATGGCTGGCGCACACCGATCGCACTCGCACGAGTGCCGATGTGCAGGAATTGTCGGCCACGATCCACGCACGCGACCGGAGCTTCACTACACGCACTCATCCGCTGCTCGGAATCGTCGACAGGATGGGCGCAGGCGACGCATTCGCCGCCGGCGTATTGCACGGCCTGATCGAAGGATTGCCGCTGCCCGCGACTGCCGATTACGGTGTCGCCGCGGCCTGCCTGAAACACACGATTCCCGGCGACTTCAATCTGGTCGGCCCCGGCGATGTCGACCTGTTCTTGTCGGATGCGCGAACCGACGTGCGGCGCTAGAACCTGAAGTATCATCGGACGATGGCCCAAGACGACGGCCAAGCGGCGACGGGCCCTTTGCGGAGAGATCTCATGTACGACTTCAGGAAGTTCTTCATCGACGGCGAATGGGTGACGCCAGCCGGCCGCCGCGAACTCGACGTCATCAATCCGGCCACCGAGGCCAGCGTGGGAAAAATCCTGCTCGGCACCGCCGACGACGTGAACAGCGCAGTACGCGCGGCTCGCGTGGCATTCGAAAGCTTTTCTGAAACGACGCGTGAGCAGCGCATCGCCCTTCTCGAAAACATCATCAAAGTTTTTAAAAGCAACATGCCGCGCCTGGCGACTGCCATTTCCGACGAAATGGGCGCACCCATGAAGATGGCCCTGCAAGCGCAGGCGGGCAGCGGCCTGGGACATTTCGTGTCCACTCTCGCCGCCCTCAAGACGTTCGAGTTCGAGGAAGTGAAAGGCACGACGCAGCTCAGGCGCGAACCGATCGGAGTCTGCGGGCTCATCACGCCGTGGAACTGGCCGATCAACCAGATCAGCTGCAAGGTCGCTCCCGCGCTGGCCGCAGGTTGCACTGTAGTGCTGAAGCCGAGCGAGGTCGCTCCCTTGAGCGCACATGTCTTCGCAGAGATCCTGGTCGAGGCCGGCGTTCCGAAGGGCGTGTTCAACATGGTCGATGGCGATGGACCCACCGTCGGTGAAGCGATCTCGCGCCATCCGGATATCGACATGGTGTCGTTCACGGGCTCGACTCGCGCCGGTGTGCTCGTGGCAAAGGCCGCAGCCGATACGGTCAAGCGCGTCTCGCAGGAACTGGGCGGCAAGTCCGCCAACATCATTCTCGACGATGCCGATCTCAATGCCGCGGTGAAGAACGGCGTGATGTCGATGATGTCGAACACCGGCCAGTCATGTAATGCGCCGTCGCGCATGTTGATTCCGGAGAAGCTGTACGACGAAGCCGTGCGCATCGCGAAATCGGTGGCGGAGCGGCCGGTGGTCGGCGATCCCAAGGCCGAGACCACCACCATGGGTCCGGTGTCGAACAAGACCCAGTTCGACAAGATCCAGCGCCTTCTGGAAACAGGCATCCAGGAAGGCGCGAGCGTCGTCATCGGCGGCCCGGGCAAGCCGCCCGGCATCGACAAGGGCTACTTCATCAAGCCCACCGTGTTCGCGAACGTAAACAACCAGATGACCATCGCGCGCGAGGAAATCTTCGGACCGGTGCTGGTCATGATCCCCTACAAGGACGAAGCCGAAGCGGTCCGCATCGCCAACGACACCGTCTATGGTCTCTCCGGCTACGTCTACTCGGGCAGCCTCGACCGGGCACGCCGCATCGCTTCCAAGCTGCGTACCGGCATGGTCCATCTCAACGGCGCATCCGGAGACGTCAACGCACCGTTCGGCGGCTACAAGCAGTCAGGCAATGGGCGCGAATGGGGAGCGGAGGGACTGAAGGAGTTCCTCGAGGTCAAGGCGGTGATGGGGTACGCGGGGACTGGCTCCTGAAGCGCAGCGTAAGGCGCCTGTCCCTGGCTTATCGCGTCGGGCCACGAGTGGGATCTGGCGGTGGAGCGGTGCCGGTCGCCCGATCGAAAATCCGATGCACCTTGATGCCGGAAAGTGAGCCGTCGCCGTACCAGGCGACCGACGTCTCCAGCTGATCGGTTTTCTTCAGGCGGCGGTACTTCTCGATGCAGCGCGGCCCGCCCCTGACGCGGCGGTCGATGACGAACCATTCGCCATCCCAGCCGGAATCCAGGTCGGCGAGCTGGCCTTCGGGCATCGAGACCTGGATGCGCGACCCCGAGTCGAGTTTTCGTGAATCGGCGTCCGAACGGATCTCGACGGTGGCGCCGCTGGGGGGCTGGACGATCTCCAGTACCTTGGTTATGCCCAGCATGCGGCGTTGCTGGGCTTCGCGCTCGTTGCGTCGGTCCTGGCTGCGGCGAGGATCGAACGGCGGCGGTCGGGACTCGTCATCCTCGTTGTCCAGCTGCTCGAGCGGCGTCCTGGCCGAGCGCCGCTTCTGCATACGGCGCATCTCGTCGATCATTTCCTGTTCGCGCTTGGCGAGAATGGCCTCGGCATCGTCGCTCAGCGTGTAATTGATGTTCCAGCGACCGCTGATATCCATCCCCGGCTTGCTGGTCTCCTTCAGCGCCATCGCAACGGGCGCACTCAACAGGAGGGCGGCTGCAACCAGTAGACGAGGTATCGCGGTCATTGAACGACGCATTGCCATGGACAGGCGTGATGGTACGCCCCACCGGCGGCGCCGTCAGCGGGGTGGGTCGCGTTCCGTGCTCAATGATGCTTAATGTTATTTCTGCGTCGGACAGCTGGCCGGATCGTGATTGAACTGCCACAGGTAGGCGATCAGGTCGGCGCGATCCTTGGGTTCCTGAAAACCGGCGAAGCCCATCTTGGTACCGACCACGACGGCGATCGGCGAGACCAGGAATTCATCCAGCTTCTGCGCATCCCAGACAAAACCCGCGGCCTGCATCGCCTCGGAATAGGCATAGCCCGGCACCGTGCCGGCGGGGCGGCCGAACAGGTTGCAATGCATGGGGCCGGTGAAGTTTTCCGTCATGTGGTGGCAGGCTGCGCACGCCGCATACAGCTCCTTGCCACGCACGGCATCGCCCTTCGGCGCTGAGTTACCGCCGCCACAAGCAGAAAGAAGACTTGCAAGCACGCCCGTCAGCAGCAGCCGCGTAATGGACTTCGACAACATGGAGACTCCGGACAATCAGGAATTCTTATTCAGCCGACCTGCTCGATGGCGCTGACGAGCATCGACAGGCCTTCCTGCAGGTCGCTCGTCGCGATGGTGAGCGGCGCGAGGATTCGAATCGTTTCGCCGTAGGTGCCGCAAGTGAGCACGATGAGTCCGCGTTCCAAAGCCTGTACCGCTATGCGTTTCGCAGCCGGTCCATCAGCCTCGGTACCGCCGCGGGACTTCACTGCATCGAAAGCCAGCATCGCGCCCAGGCCACGCAGATTGGCGATCGGCGTGCCTGCGCAGCCACCGATCAAAGGCTCGATGTGAGAGCGGATGGTCTTGCCTATTTCATCCGCACGCGCCAGCAATTTTTCTGCTTCGATGACATCGAGCACTGCCAATGCCGCCGCGCAACCGATCGGAGATCCGCCGTAGGTTCCGCCCAGTCCGCCGGGCTCGACCGCATCCATGATCGCAGCACGGCCGATGACTCCGGACAATGGGAATCCACCGGCCAGTGACTTGGCAACAGTGACCAGGTCGGGCTCGATGCCAGTGTGCTCGATGGCGAACATGCGACCGGTGCGGCCATAGCCCGATTGGATCTCGTCCGCGATGATGAGAATGCCGTGCTGATCGCACAGTTTGCGCAGCGCCTGCATCAGCGCCGGCGGCACGACATGGAAGCCACCCTCACCCTGCACCGGCTCGACGATGATTGCCGCGACTCGGGAGGGCTCGACGTCGCTATAGAACAATGTGTTCAACGCACGCAGCGTGTCTTCGACACGCACGCCGCGATGATCGATCGGGAACGGCAGGCGGTACACATCCGGCGCCGATGGCATTCCACCCTGCTTGTACGGAACCATCTTGCCCGTGAGCGTGCCCGTCATCATGGTGCGGCCATGGAAGGCGCCGCTGAATGCAACGATGCCGGGCCGGCCGGTGGCGATGCGTGCGATCTTCACTGCGTTCTCGACGGCTTCGGCGCCGGTGGTGAACAGCACGCTCTTCGCAGGCCCCTTGAACGGAGCGATCCGGTTCAAGCGCTCCGCCAGTTCGATATAGGACTCATACGCCATCACCTGGAACGCGGTGTGAGTGAAGCGATCGAGCTGATCCTTCACTGCCTGCACGACACGCGGGTGACGATGGCCGGTGGCAAGCACGCCGATGCCGGTCGCGAAATCGATCAGGCGGCGGCCTTCGATGTCGCGAATGTGAGCGTTCTCGGCAGACTCGGCGAACAATGGCGCTGCCGTGGCAACTCCACGAGCGACGGCGGCACTGCGGCGTGCGAGCAGAGCTTGGGTCGAGAAAGATGGAGGGGTTGCGGTCACGATGATCTCGATGGTCCGATGTGGTGGACGCCCCCACCCTGGCCCTCCCCCG
>Ga0065707_10081785_pt1 | contig 41307 bp, 30 predicted proteins | sample SwiRhicommuniRL3_FD_59094 | JGI IMG/M metagenome (GOLD analysis project Ga0065707, IMG submission 59094) | Switchgrass rhizosphere bacterial communities from Rose Lake, Michigan, USA - RL3 v2 (version 2) | ecosystem: Host-associated > Plants > Roots > Rhizosphere > Soil | place: East Lansing...
GTATAAGGAGATATCTTGATCAGTGGACTTTTTAACCCAAGAAGAGGGAATCTTACATATTTTCTTCTAATCTTCCCTAATTCTCCCTAGTTCTGCATAATCTTTTCTAATTTTACCTAAGATCCACCAAAGAACTATTCATCGCCAATGCCGTCTAACATGGATAGCTAAGGAACTTCAGCCTTCACATATTTATACCAGCATATTCGTGTATATCACTCTCATAACATATACCCTCGAGTCTAATTCTCTAGTAGAAATGTAGAGAACGATCTCATACCACCTATTAAGCAAAAGATTAGGTATTTATGGATACATAAGGTCTGGGTGAGAATCGATAGATTTTATATGGAGATTCTCTCTAGATTTTACAGTGAGAAATCGCTAGACTCTTTAGGGAGAGTCTCTCTTGATTTTACAGGAAAAACATCGCTTGTCTCTACATCGAGAACATTACTAGACACTATAGTGAGTGTCTCGCTACAAATTTCCGTCACAAATGTGGAATCATCAATCTCTATCAGTCCTGATCAACTTTGATTTCAGAATCTCCAGAAATCTCACCAGAATTCAGAGGACTCCAGATTTCTCCAGGGAGCTTCGCCTGGAAAGTTTCCATCACTATGGTCTCTAGGTTACATAAAAGATCTACTTAATACTTATCTCCACTATCCACTAATAAATCTCCACTCAATACCTGCAACAATCATTTCTTGACTTCGCTCATTTCGCTACACTCAATATTTATATATTCTCCTGCATACACCACCACCATACAGGTTCTTGCCCCACACTCATCACCTTCACGACATGACACCTCAGAAACCGACACAGCCGGAGGAGTACCCACAAGGGCCACCACGAGAACATCTTCACTAACCCTCAGTAGGTCGCGCTTCCATATCCACTCTAATCGTCCCCAAATCGTCGCTAAATCTATGGATTCCCCATTCTTCTTACCAACTTACGGAATAAGGTTGATCCTCGTAATTCACAATTGCGGTTTTTAGCCACGATTAGGAGGTGTAAGATCAGCGCCGCTGTAGATTTTGGCAAAGAACATTTGAACCCGAAAACTTTGTATGACCAACTCTTCCACACAATATGTTTTCAGCCAGTGGAACCAATACGCCCATCCCATACAACGCCAACACTCCGTTCCATGAACAGCTTGGAGAAACCGTGACATGGATCCGAGACTGGTACTCGCCAAACCTCGATTTAGAGTCCGATAGTACAATTGACACTGTGAAGTTGAAGGGCTGGTTCAAGACGAATATTAATCACAAGAACGATCCGTCCATCAAGCTTAGTATTAACGATACGTTGGATATAGAGAAGTGGAAGTACTTGCCGCCGGTGGAGAAGAAGGTGGTGGTGGAGGCTGAGGAAAAGAAAGTGGAGGCAGATGAGAAGGTTGAGGAGGAGACGGAGCTTAGTAAAGAGTTGCTGTCAGCGATTAGTATGGAAACGGATGAGGGAGGAATAGCGGGATTATCGTGAAGACGCCACGATTCGCCACGAAGTGGTGAATCAGGTGGAGATTAGCGGTGCTCAAGGGCTAGCGACAATTGATCACTATAATTCACTAGAGTTCGCTGGAATTCGCTAATGTTCGCTTGAATTCACTAAAATTCACTACAATTCACTACAATTCGCTACAATTCTTCGTGGGTGGTGGTATCTATAAAGATGGTGATTTTCGAAGTGGATTGTGACTGTGGAGGGATATACATCATCCAAGAAACTTTCAACTTACAACTTTCAAGAATCGTGAATTATTGTAAATTTGTGATTTCGAATAGAGTCAATGAATTGCGGAGTGGAGACTTAAGGATGAACGTTTATAAGAGCAAATCCTGAGCCTAGCAAGTATTTTTGATTATTTAGCAAATATCACTTGAAATAAGTGAATATTAGTCAATTATAGTGAATTGTTTGAAGAGTTGTACAGAGTTTATGATTTGAAGATTGAATTCAAAGATCAAATTCAAAGATTAAAGATTCAGATTCTAACAGTTTCGATTCTTGTGTCAGAAATGTTGCATTCAATAAGGCTGGAACGTTCTTTCATCTAATAATTAAAGGGTGGGGTTCACGTATCTGATTTCAGATATTATTTTCCCCAGAAATGTGAGTTCTTAGATTGTGACGATACAATTCTTCAGTACTGGGGAATTTAGTTCCCTTTGGTGATAATACCATGAACTACACAAATCTCCAGATCCCATTGAGTTTTTCAGAGTCATACTGAGTCTTATGGGGTCTTATGGGGTCTTATGGGGTCTTATGGGGTCTTGTGGAGTCTACACGATAATTTACTTATTTGTCGTTAACTGTTATCTGCATATTTCTCCTACTAATTCTTCACTACCATCACCTTTCTCCATATCCCTATTCGTCTTCCGACTTTTCTCGTTAGTTTCTTCTGTCTTAAAGAACTTTTCACTAAAATCTCCTTATCTTAAGGATCGTTTCAAAACTCACATATTTCTACTTCTATCTCTCTACTTATATACTGTCTCTCCGCCTCTTTACCGTCCTCTACTTCTTCTATCTCTCTACTATCTGACAGCTCTCTAATTCTCTCGCCAATCTATTCTAATATACATTATTCTTTGATCTTTATAAACGATACCGACTCTCGTGCCACATTACTGGCAAGAATCAACGCCTGTTGCTTGTCAAAGTCCCAGGTATCCTCCAGCGATACCGTGGTGATATCCTGGCCGTCACGTTGTAACTTTTGAAAGTCACGCTTCAAGTTTTGTAACCTGAACATCTCCAGCGGGCTTCCTACTGTGGAGTGGATGATTATTATCGAGTTTTCCGGCAATTGTTCATAAATTTTGTTCAATCTGTCGTTGGTACGCTTGTATAATCGCTGTAAATGGCTGGGTTCACGAAACTCTTCAGGTTCGAGCAAGCCCGTATAATGTTTTGGGGGATTGGACCATCCCAAGTTGAATTCAAGCTCGCGAAGGGTCAACACTGTGAATTTACGGTCAGGATTGGCAATGAACGACTCGACCACTTCATCGTCATTTTTAACATAGGCATGTTTGACGTTGTTTTCTGCAGGCTCGTGGTACGATTCTTGTTCCTGGTACTGGGTATAGTTGATCCATAACGATTTGATGGCGTCTCGACTGGTTCTTGCCAATCTTTGGAATATAGATACTTCATTAACGTTGAGTCCATGACACATTCCTTCACAGATCTTCATCTTCACCAAATCTAAACATGCCTGTGCGTCTTCTATCGAAGAGTGTCCGTCTCCGTTGTTTTCACCTTCTTGGATATTTCTGACAAGGTATTTCAGAGCAAGCCACTTCAACGATGGTTTCAGAGGTGGTCCACGACTATGTTCATATATTATGGCGGTGTCCACCACTCTGGTATGTTTTATATGCATGACATTCAAGTCGGATTCCAAAGAATGGCCGATCAAAATGTCCGTACTGGACACAAGACGCAAAATCTCCAGTTGGACATCCTTTAAAGTTGTCGTGACATCCTGTAACTTGGCCCCGGTGATGCCTGAATATTTAGTCAAGTAATCAATAATCACTTCGCTTGGTTTCACTAATAAATCAATTACTGTTTCTCCTTGGAAGTTGATCAACGAAATTCTCGTCAATTCTTTTCCTTTTGCAGATTGACAAAACTCACAATCTAGAGCAAAAATATGAGACCCTTCGTGCTCGAAATCCTGAGTCTCGACCCAGTCTTCCTTTACTTCCATGGGATATCCATTTTGTGATAATTCTTCGGTGTTTAAGAGCAAATCGTTGATGGTAATCTTGTTGGCTTTCAGCTTTTCAACAATAGTCTTTTTTTCTTTCTTTGTCAACGGTATGTTGGTGAGAGTTTGTAACGGCAGGTAGATGGACTCTTTGCTTCCTGGACACGAAGAACAGATCACTTCTTTGAAATTATCGTTGATCCAATCGAAACCTTCTTTTTTTTCAACCTGATCCAACGAGACTAATGTCTCGTTACCTTGTACAACTTCAAACGGAAGTCCAGGTACTAAACAAAAAACAATCTGAGCTACTCCACTAGGATTATTAAGAGTGTACCAGTTTTCCTTCTCTGTGTTGGAATATGTGCTGAGAACAAAGTCTCGTAACTTCTTGAACGCTAAAGGTTTTCCTGCTGGCGGATGAAGTTGCAACTCTACCGATTGGTTGGCCTTTTTGATCTTCTTCTTGTGGACCTTTTCCTTGTTCTCTTTAGTAGATGAGATTATTGATTGTGCTGAGGATCTTCTTCTTTTAGTGCTGATTTCAGTCTTTAAGCTCAGCGAATTTGTTATAGTTTGACTGGTTGAAAATGTGGGGGGAATGTCGAGATCCTCGTCCAACGAAGTGAGTGATACCGCCGAATCTCTTCTCATATTACCGCCTGCTTCTCTGAGAAGCTCAGCTACTTGAAGTCGAGGATTTTCTCCCTCTGCAAGTGAGATGGAAAGTCTCGCGGTACTTTTTGCGAGCGGATCGTCTAATTCGACTTCAGGCATGTTGGGCAGGTCACAGTTATGATACTTCACAGGTTTCTTGCCTATTTCTTTGTCTAGTCTCTTTGAAATGTCAAATTCATCGACGGTGAGGTGTTGATTTTTCAAAATGGTTCAATATGCAGGAAAACGGTTTCGATCAAGGTTCGATATAGCAATGCTTTAGGATATCGTTTAGAGAGATTGATGGTGGTTGGGGATTATTATTGGGACTAGTATTTTTGGCCGCATTTATAAACGTCAAAAACTCATCTAAATTGTTAGTTTTGAAGTAGTTGGAGTAATTTTCGTCTAGTTTGTGAAGAAACTCGGCATTTCCGATTAGTTCCGAATGATCCTCATACATTACTGACTTTGCTAAAAGTAAAATCTTTCCTGAAGAGTCCCAGGCTCTAGGAATATTAAGATGAAGCGGTATTCCCGGTGTAGGAGTGGAGACATCGAATATAGGCTTTGCAGTTCCTTGGAAATGGATGAAAGGTGACGGATCTTGGAGAAGAGTATCGATAGACGATGTGGAAATCACTTTCGCTCCATGTTTAAGAGCAAAATACCTCAAATACTGTTGTTTGGAAATTGAACTTGTAGATAAATGATTGTCAGAAATAGTCAAAGAATCGAGGACTAGAACAAGATTGCACGACAATGGCAACTCAAAAGCATATTCTCCAAAGGACGCTTCGTTATTGTACTCGTAATCCGGGTGCAATTGTTTCAATTGATGTTGATAATCGTCAATATACTCCTTTTTGTACAAATCATGTTTTTGATCTAAAGTGTGAACAAATCGAAGCAACTGAACTAACTCGCTGATTTCCTTAATTATCGACACTATAGTCATCAGTTTATGAGGCAATTGGAAGATTTCTCCAATATAGAGTAAGAATGTCTCCGCGTTTCTGATAATGTAGATATCATCACCGTTGGAAGATGAGTAATTAATTGACGGTTCAGACCCTTCCAAAACTAAAATTATGATATTCTTGAGCGGCCGCTCTGTAAGTAGCGATTCAAAGGTCATGAGATCCAACTTTCTTAGTGAACGTCTACCTGCTGATAGGTCTACTTCTTCTGTATGCAAAGATTTAGAGTCTAAACTTGACTGATTAACTTTTGTCGTTTTCGCACGACCTTGAAAATCATCTTCAAAACTGACAACAATATAATCTTTAAAGAAAGTAGATATGAATCATGGCGGGAACCAATAAGAAGAATGGTCAACCCAATCCAAAAGGTGGTTCCGACGGTGACGACAAGGTGTATCAGAAATACCTCAACAGCTCTGAAGTGCCAGATGACCAAGTTATCGACTCGATTTTTCTGGAACGTAGAACGGTTCATGCAAATGATGCAATCGATTATGAAGATATTGACGAGTTAGCGGACGAAGATGACCTTCCAGAGGAAACAGAAACCATGAATGTTGTCGGTGACGATGATTTCAACAATATCTTGGGAGAAGCCGACGAGTACGATGATGATAAGTTACAAGCAGAAGCAAACGACGAATTTGACGATATGTTTGGAGATGATAACGGCGACATGTCCAATTTCCAGCACAATAATGATGTAGGCAATAACGATTTATTTAACGACCTTAACCATGATCATCAATTCGATGACGACGATGGTTTGAAGGACTTGAATATGGGAGAGATTTTTGATGATACCAACGACCACAGACCACAACGAAAGCAGAAAATTATCCTGGACGAAGAACGAATACTCAAGAAGCAGAAACTTCAGGGAATTGTCAAGTCTTTAGAAGCCAAGCGGATCCAGAGAAACATTGCATACCATTATCCGGGATATTCTATCGAACAACCATTCAACTTCCATTTGTTCTTCTTGCCAAAACCGAAATATTTCAGGCCCTTAAGACCACCAATTGCATTTAAAACGAACATCAAACCATTGGTGCCTACGAAGTTAACTTTGGAGGTGGATGTTGATCAAAGAAAGGCGTTTAAATCTGGCAAGATGACGAGCTCGCGTCTCAATTCAAAAAGTGCAAATAGCAAAATTATAAAGATTTCACAAGCAGATTTGGACTTCATTAAAGATGTGGAATTCAAGGGTACTCAGACCGACACTTTCTTGAAACAAATCTCGTTCTTGAACAATGACTGGTCTGACAATGACAAGTTTGCCGAATTCACAAAAGACTTAATCTTGTCAACTACAGACTGGAACGATGAAGCCATTATCAATGCGGGCGACTCAAAGTATGCCCCGAAGAAATTCAACATAGAGAACAGTACTTTGGATATTCTGCTTGATGACTACGACGACGAGAATATCTTTAATGGACAAATCAGTGAGAACGTTCTCCGTCTAGACATGAATGATCCTAACTTATTGTTTGTACCACAGAAGAAGAAAAATGCTACAAAGGCTGTTATTCCAACTACAGAAAAGCTTTTGGAGCTGAAATTCAATTTCTCGAACGACAAGGAATATGAAGTATTGAAGAAGAATTACAACACCAAGGTAAGAAGTCAATTGAGTAACTTGAATATAGAACATGCTTTACCTGCCATAAGACTTCAATCGCCATACTACAAGGTTAAGTTGAATAAGGACGAGGCACGTTCGTACCATCGTCCAAGGTTTGTTGTGAGACCCGGAGCATTGATCAGTTTTTCCAAATTGAAACAGCGTAAGAAGAAAAAGGATCGGGGTAAGTCGCTTCAAGAGATCTTTTCTCGTACGGTGGATTTGACAAGTGCTGACACTGCGCCGTTGATTGGTATGGAGTATTCAGAAGAGTACCCGCAAATTTTGTCCAACTTTGGTATGGGATCTAAGTTGATCAACTACTACAGAAAAGAAAGAGAGGATGATAGTTCGAGACCAAAAACCCAGATAGGTGAGACCCATGTCTTGGGTGTTGAAGACAGATCGCCATTCTGGAATTTCGGTGAAGTTGCCCCAGGAGATTTCGTGCCAACTTTGTACAATAATATGGTTCGTGCACCAATCTTCAAACACGAGCCTAAAAATACTGATTTCTTGTTGATGAGATCGCAAGGTTGTGGTAATCATCCAAGATATTACTTGAGAAATATCAACTTCATGTTTGCCGTGGGTAATACATTCCCTGCAGTCGAAGTACCTGCACCTCATTCAAGAAAGGTTACCAATACATTCAAGAACCGGTTGAAGATGGTCGTATTCCGGGTGATGAATAACAAAGGTATTGCTCGTGTGTCTGTGAAAGACGTTTCGAAGCATTTTCCAGATCAAAATGATATGCAGAATAGACAAAGATTGAAAGAATTTATGGAGTATCAGAGACAGGGGGATGATCAAGGTTTCTGGAAAATCAAAAACAGTGACATTGTACCGACTGAGGATGACATTCGTACCATGATAACTCCTGAGGATGCTTCGTTGTTGGATAGTATGCAGCATGGACAGCAAGCGTTAGATGACACTAATGTGTTGTTTGGTGACGAGTCCAAAAAGGACGAAAAGAAGGAGGAAGCAAAGAAGGAAAGAGAAAAGAAAGACAAGAAAGAAGACGGTACTGACAAGAATTCTGAAAATAAAGACGACAAGTCGGAACCTGTTAAAAAGGAGAAGGAGAAGGATAAAGAACCTAAAGAAAAGGTACGGAAACCTCGAGACCCCGATGCAGAGATTGATATCGACGAAGAATTGGCACCATGGAACTTGTCTCGTAATTTCATGAACGCTAATCAGACAAAGACTATGCTCCAATTAAATGGAGAAGGTGACCCTACTGGTATTGGGTTAGGATTCTCTTTATTAAGATCGACACAGAAAAATGGATTCCATCCATTGTTTGCTCCACCAATTGAGAATGTACCAAAGAACAACACAGCAGCGTACCAGCAGAAGTTGTATGAGATAGAAGTTAACCGTATTTGGTATTCGCAAAGAAGTTCCTTGGTAGACCACGGATCAGAATTCAACTTGCAGACGATTTATGACGAGTACAAACCCGTCAGTCATGAAAAGTACATTAAAAAGAAGATTAAGGAAAGTGACAAGACAGACTTGGAAAGCAAGTTCTTACGTATCACGAGGAGAGTTCGAGATGAAAATGGCATTGTACACCGTAAGGTGGAAACCATCACAGACAGTCGAATTATCAAGGCCTATATTCTGAGAAAGAAGCGTATCGAAGACGATATGTTGAAGAATGCCGAGGTTGAGGATATTTTACCCACCAACGATAAGGAATTGAACAAAATTAGAAGGAAGGCATTGGAAGAGAAGTTGGCTAATTTGGAGAAGCGGGCCAAACAAAGCAAGGCTAAAAAGCCTGCTAAGGACTCGATTCATGCGGCTGCTGCTGCTGGGGGTAAGATCATTGATGCTAACACGGTAATGTTGCCGGATGGATCTTATGCGTTTGGAGGGAAGGGTATCGGTAAAGGAAAATCGACGACGAGACGGTGTAAGTCGTGTGGAGCGTTTGGACATATCCGGACCAATAAAACATGTCCGTTATACTATCAGACAAATGGAGGAACCGCACCTGTTAAGAAGAGGGATGCAAGTGCCAGTGTATCAGTAGCTCCAGAAAGTTTCGGGGTTAGTTCCTCTCCTACGGCTCCTCCTTCGGCTCCTCCTTCAGCACCATAAATTATCAATAGGTACTTTTAACCGAGGACCCATACGGCGTAAAGAACGCATGAAGTTCTGAGGTTGTTGACAATCGTCTATCATCGTCACATATTACACTACCCCTGACTATATTACTAAAACGGAGTTATAAAAAGGATGTGCAATTTACGGACTTATGAAAATATGCACTTTTACGGAGTTATGAGAGAGTCTGCTGTTTACGGCATTATTTCAAAGAGGCGAGTACAGGCCCATGGCCATTTGAAGCAGACGGCCGCCTTCAGGAGCATACAACTCTAAGGATAAGGTGCCATGTCTCCACCCTGACAACTAGACCGGTGTTATATCTCCGCCCAGACACCAACCAAACACGCGCACCTGGCACCTCGTCTAGCAATCCAAACAAATGCCGTCTTCATAGTCACAACTCTAAATATCAAAAATAGAAAGTGTCGGCCTTGTCATATATCATAAACTGTAACAGAAGCTGCAAAAGAGGGCGTAATCAAGGAAAATTCTTTGTAGCAATTATCCAGTAAATTTTTCACTTTTCAACCACCTTAAACAAGATTTCATATAGTGATTTCCATACCGTGTCGATCTCTAATAGTGACATGGGTGTAATGGTCTGCTCAATCTCTCAATTTCTAAATCACCTACACCATTTTTACCTTCATTAAATTTTCCAAGCGTCGATTTCTAATCGTCCACTGAATCACAATTTCTCCAGTTCTAATCTTTAGACGAGCCTTTCGTAACATGTTGCATCCACAATCGAGTCAATGGCTCGTACTCTAAAAAATATCTGAATAATCTTGTCCGGTATATAAATCTAATTTTGTCTATAATTTCTGTACACGACGACAAATAGCTACGAAACAATAACTGCGATAAAATATCCAGAATCAATGGAATTATCATCTCAATTAGCATCTTAAATTGTCATCTTAAATTGTCATCTATCGTATCTCATATTCTCATTTCTTATAGCGCATTTGTATACCAAATTAAACAAGCCACGATGATGGAATAACGGCGCGCATTGTGTTGGAGCCGCGCAAGCGATAAGTCCCATCACAGGCCGTTGACCCCTAACCAGGGGTAATCTGGACCACGAGTGATCTTAGTACATGTTGTAGCCCCAGAATATCCCGTAAACCATCTTATAAATGTATTGTAGCAGAATGTCGTTTCATAGATGGTTCCATAGATCACACCCCATCGATTTGGGTACATCGATGCTTACGTAATCTCAAATCGGAATTGTGAAATTTTTTGTGAACGTTTCAAGCAATAATTATCGAAAACGATTTATAGGACAGTTTTTCCGTCAAGTTAGACTGATAAATTTGGAAATAGTTTGCTTGTGAACTTATTGCTGTTGAACGTATTGTGGGATTCTCTTAGTTCTAATATCTTAAGTGGTCTCTCAGTACATATAAACAAATAATCATCATGGAAAAAGAGCTTCTGAAGCAAGTTCCTTCGGTTGAAAGCGATGCCTTCTCATATGGCAGACACGACGGGGGGTCTAGCGCTTCCCGCCGTGAGTCTGAAGAGTCCTTCGAATCCAACTATACTTATGTAAAGGAAGGAACGGCGTTCAGCCGTTTCATCGACTCGTTCAAGCCCATCAACTTGGAGGAAGATGGATACGACACCACAGGCATGACTCCGGCAGAAAAGTCCATTCTTGCCTCTGCCAGACATCCTCTTGCTAAGAGATTGAAGTCTAGACATTTGCAAATGATCGCCATTGGTGGTTCTATCGGTACCGGTCTTTTCATCGGTAGTGGGTATGCGTTATCCTCAGGGGGTCCAGCCGGTGTTTTGATTGGTTACTTCTTGATTGGTTACGCTATGCTTTGTGTGGTTAATGCCTTGGGTGAATTATCGGTTCAGTTCCCTGTTTCTGGTTCGTTTAATGCTTTCTTTTCTCGTTTCGTAGACCCAAGTTGGGGTTTCACCTTGGGTATTTTGTATGCGTGTTCTTGGTTGATTTCTTTCCCTTCGGAGTTGATTGCGTGTGCCATGACTATCCAGTTCTGGAACACCGAGATCAATAGTGCTGTTTGGATCGCTGTGTTTTATGTGGTCATTGTGTCGATCAATTTCTTTGGTGTTAAGGGTTATGGTGAGGCTGAATTCTTCCTTTCCATGATCAAGGTCCTTGCCGTCGTTGGTTTCCTTATTTTGGGTATTTGCATCATCTGTGGTGTTGGTGAGCAAGGTTACATTGGTGGTAGATACTGGCACAATCCTGGTGCCTTCAACCATGGTTTCAAGGGTGTTTGTTCTGTGTTCATCTCTGCTGCCTTCTCTTTCGGTGGTATTGAATTGGTTGCACTTGCCGCCGCTGAAACTAAGAACCCTAGAAAGTCTTTACCAAAGGCTACCAAGCAAGTGTTCTGGAGAGTTACTATCTTCTACATCTTGACTGCCATTGTTATTGGTTGTTTGGTTCCTTACAACAACGAACAATTATTGAATGGTGGTAGTAGTAGTGATATCACTGCTTCTCCTTTCGTTATTGCCATCAATAGTGCTGGTATTAATGTTGTTCCTCACATTATGAACGCAGTTATCTTAGTTGCCGTTGTTTCTGTTGGTAACTCTTGTGTCTATGGTTGTTCCAGAACTTTGGCTTCTTTGGCTGTTCAAGGTTTGATTCCAAGCATCTTTGGTTTCATAGACAGAGCCGGTAGACCAATGTTTGCCATTATGTTTACCAACGTTATTGGATTGTTGGGATTCTTAGTACTGGCTAGCGATCAAGATAAGGTATTCACCTGGTTCTTTTCGGTCTGTTCGTTGTCTTCATTTTTCACCTGGGCTGCCATTTGTTTTACCCATCTTAGATGGAGATGGGCCTTGGCTGCTCAAGGTAGATCTTTGGACGAGGTTGCATTTGTTTCTCCTTTGGGAACGTTTGGATCTTACTCCGGTATTGCTATCTTAATCTTTGTTGTTGGTGGTGAAATCTGGGTCTCTATCTGGCCAATTGGGTCTCCTGCCAGTAACATCACATTCTGGCAAAACTGTTTGAGTTTGCCATTGATGGTTGTTATGATCGTTGCCCACAAGACCTACCACCGTACCTGGAACCAATTTATGGTCAAATTAGAAGACATTGATTTAGACACGGGTAGAAGAGAAATCGATGTCGAATTGTTGAAACAAGAAATTGCCGAAGAAAAGGAATTATTACGTAGTAAACCATTCTACTATAGATTCTACAGATTCTGGTGTTAGTCTTGCTTTCATTTCATACATTTCCATTTCCTAATAGTTTCTTCTCGTTTTAATTCATTCGTCTGTGATCAATCACCTGTTGAAGAGTTTTAATTTATGAAATATGCAAACTTGAGCAGTGTTGTCTAGTCACATTCTTTGTCAATAGAATATTCAATATCATTAATATAATATCGGTGTAATTTGTAGGTTGTGTTGATAAGTGATTTTTACCACGAAATTATATAATGAAGTGAAATTCGACGATAAATTTTATGAACTGAGAGTTGATTTTTGACAAATAGAGTTGATTTTTGACATGAAATTTCATGTCAATTTAGAGTTCATACTTAGAGTTGATTTTTGAAATGGAATTTCACGTCTATTTAGAATACATATTTAACAATATTTAACATAATTTATCATATTGTTAGAGTCCATTTCAAGACTATATTGTTAGAGTCCAATTTCAACATGATTGTTAATTGACAATCCAATTTTAACATAATTGTATTGTAGTAGTCGAATTCTAACATGGCTTGAATTGATTTTTGACAAGAAATAAAGTCAATATTTAACATCATTGACATCATTTATCATATTGTTAGAGTCCATTTTATGATATAATGTTATAGTCGAACTCTAACGATATTTGATATCAATTCAGCTTCTTTTTTTTGACTCATTCGAGTTGGTTCTAGAGTTCATTTCGTCATGACATCAAAACTCAAAAATCTGTTTTATCAATTGATTTGTCTCAATTAACTACAATTAAATCTCCTCAAGTTTGGCTACGGCTAAATTACTCATTCAATTTCTAAGTAACTCATTCTACAACAACTTCTTAATTAACATAATACATTTAATGAATAGACTAAACAGTACCGGTACCGCTCAAGCATGAGGAATATACGTATTTGGAGGACAATGTCCAACCTTAACGTTAGCATATTGGTCATCGGACCTCATAAAGATCTTTCTGTATTCCGAGTTTTTATAGTAATAGTTTGACATGTAATATACACCAACCCCGTAGCAAGCACCACCGATCAATAAAGCTTTAGAAGTAGGTAACATTTTGGAAAAATTGAATATATGAGATTTGTTTTGTGAATACTGGATTAGTATGCGCTGAGGACTAGAAAGCAAGACTCGCTGGAGTAGTGACTTTATATACTCCTCCAGTATTTGGGTGCAATAAATATGTCACCAGATTTTGGGCCAAAATTACCTCAAAACAGTGCGAAAAAAAAATCTCCCCACATCAGCAAACGATCATCAGTTTTGATGTGGGATGATTTGTGGTGCCATTGTGCGCAAGGCCACGCGGACGTAGTAGTTAAACACGCGGTAGAACTGGTATAGAAGGGCTGTTCGTCGCTATTCCATCGAGCATGTGATCCTTCGAGTTCTACAGTTCTTAAGTTCTTGAAATAACATCAATCTATCAAGATTAGTTGTAGATATCTCTATTATTTATCTGAGAAGATCAAAGTGGCCCTGGGCACGATTGCTAGATATGTAGTAGATACTCGTCTGGGGTAATTCTGGTATGCAGGCTGGTCTGGAGAAATCAGCCAACCTTACCTAATACATTCTCTGGCTTCCATTTGCGTTTAATAATACTGGAAGGAATTGTCCGATAAGCAACATGGGCAAATTGAAGATATCCCGCTTGACGGTCCAAACTGCACAGAACTCGATGAATTCCAGTTCGTTGTGAGAGATCTCGGTATCGTAGGCGTCGGAGCTCGCTGCGGATGAGACACTGTTGCGGTGGGTGTTATTTGTATGATTCAACTTGTGTGGGTTTTTCATCAACCGACATTTGGTGAAGATATTTGCCTGGAGATTTCCAACGGCCACCGATTTGAATAGTTTGTAGTAGTTAACAATCGACTCGTCGTCGTACATTAATTCGACGATGAAGGTTCTTTTGGAAAGAATGTCGCCCAAATTATACCCTAGTAAACTGAGAAGATCGTCGGTAATAGAGACAATCTCTCCGGTTCTTCTCCACATTACAGTGGGCGAAGAATTGAGCTGTGCCAATCTTTCGTAGTCGATAAGAGACCGTTGCAAGGACATTTCCAAGAATTGCAAGTCAAGAGGCTTGAACAATGATTTATGTGCTGAGATAAACGTCGGCCTGTAACTTGCAATCAACTTAAGGATCTCAATCAAGTTCTTGCGCTTGTCTTGCTTTTGATCTTCCGGCAACGAGTTTCCCAGAAACCTGCTCTTGAGAAAATGGGTCAATGAATGGTATGACTGGGGGTAGTCAAAGTTCATGATGTTGTTGTTGTAGATATCCTGTACTGTCTGATACAAATGGTGGGTAATAAGTGGAGAAACATATTCAGACGGTATGGAGGACGACTGACTGAGTTTTTTCTTGAAAGGGTTCATCGATTCCGTTGATGTATTGGCCTTTAATACTTTATTCTCCGTTGGATCTCGGGTATAATTTTGAGAGCCTTGGGGATCTAGTTGTTGTTGAAGGTCTTCGCTAGAGGAAATGTGTCGTGGCAGTTGTTGGAGATTTTGTTGTAGCTGTTGGTGTTGGAGGTTTTGGTGCTCTTGTTGTTGTTCTTGTTGATGTTCTTGTTGTTGTTCTTGTTGTAATTGCTGCTGCTCGCGCTGAAGTTGCTGTTGTTGCTGCTGTTGTTGCTGATGAAACTGCTGTTGTTTCTGTTGTTGCTCCTGATGCTGCTGCTGCTTTTGCTGCTGCTGCAGCTTATACATATACGAATAGTTCTGGAGGGCTTGGTCGGAGTTTTCATATCCCAATGAAATAAAGGGTCGGGAATCCTTCAATTTTTGGATGGCCTTGCGCTTTGGTTGGATGGCATTCTCGTAATTTATGGATCCCAAGAAGTTGGGAGCAGGGGAAATTGCTGGGTTTACGTTGGGATTGTATTCTGAGGTGCTGGTGTTTGAAGGGGATGGCGATGACGGCTTCGATTGGAGAATGATATCTCCCAACATCAAATATTCCTGGTTCAAGTATGACGACGAGAAGATATTTCCCGCTGGAGTTGCTCCAGGAACCAACGTGGTGCCTCCGAGATGTATTGCCTGGCCTGGTGTGCCCATGGTGGACGATATGGTATCAGACTCGAAAAGTTCGTCGTTTTTATCGAACAAGAGCTTATTGAGAACGTCATTTGTAGTATTGAGCATGGTGTTCTGGCGGAAACTTCGCTTTGGAGAAGGTTCGATCGTAGTCTGATGCATGTTTGGAGATGTGGGGATTCCCAGATGTATCATTTCTGGTTTAATGTGAGTCGTAGGAGTTGTCGATGCAGAGGATGTTGAAGACATCAGTGATCGACGACGTGCAGACCCCGAACCCGACGCCAAAGCAGATTCCTCGATACTCATATACTTTGCCCGTTTTCTAACGACATCGTGACACTTGTGTGCTATCCCTCTCTTGGTACAGTTGGTACACGGGCGTTCTTGGGAACATTGCAAGTGCTTTGTATGGCAAAACACACAGGCTCTTGTGGTTGGTTTTCTATTTCTTTTCTCGCTGGGAGTGAGTTTCTTGGTCATATTTAGCAGAGCATGGTCCTTATCTTTCGGAGCACTAAGGAAAGATCATAAAATAGAATATGGTGCCAACTTATAATCCGGGGTTAGGTTCTAGATGAGGTTCCCCAGAGTTTGCGGTATGGAAATTTTTCTTGCGAAATCCGTTTTCTCCCGGGAAAATGTCCGAAATCTCTATCTAAAGTAAGCTGTACTCCACAAAGTGTGTTTTGAGTGTTGAGTTGGCACTGGGTGGAGAGGTAGATGGCGTTTATCGAAATACCATTGGTATATCTTACAAACAATAGTTTAAATGGTGGAGTTCATTACTTCCAGTATAACCTTTGGTGGGGTAGCCATATTGTGCCCCTCCATAGTATTCTTATAATATGTGAATATCTCCCGGAGAAATAAGGGTGTTGGGTCGAGTGTTTGGTAGTTAGAGAAACCGGTTATGTAATAAATTGGGTAATTGCATATTGAATCGCCAACAAAAATAAAGAGGTTCCTCAAAACTCCGAGAACCGTATTTATTTGAGTATAGGAGTCGACTGTACTACATGAAGTACTATTTGATTACAAAAGGTATACTAACAATTCAGAACTGTTTCTAAGTTTGCAAGAAATGATTTCAGCCTTTAAACAGAAATTTTGCTAAATATAGTTTTTATGAAAAATTTGCAAAATTCTGCTGAGGTTGCTTTTGATCAAAGTTAATGAATAGTGAGTAGTTAGTATAACAATACACGAGATAAAAGGGTTAGTATACAATAATTTAGAGTAGTATGAGAGGTTAATAATAATATTTAATATAACAAAAAGCGTAGTAAAGTCAATCTTGGTGATTACCGATTAGTACAGAAAATATTGGTTAGTTTATAATGGCTAATGTTTGAGTGGTTAGTATTTTGACTAGGATCTGTAGGTGTAAGGGTCAACTGGTGCATATTCGAGCTAAAAACAATAGAAATCTTGGCTCATAGTCGTCACTTGGAGAATTGCGTATTAGACGAAACTCATTAATTGGGACACAAAATACCAAGAATTGCTCTCGATACTATCGGCAAAGAAAACATCACAATCAGCTGGAGTGCCTCGGCTATTACGGTCGCGAGCACCTACTCCAAATGGCCTGTTTAATGCATAGTTTTCCCCATTTAAATCCCAGTTTTATTCCGCACCGTTGTGTGGTTCGAAGAAAAAAAAATTGACAGATCTTGTGAACCCCAGAGGTCCCTCCAAGTTTCGGTTCCAGCACAGGTAGCGCAACTTGGTGATGATGGATTTCACCTGGGCGGGATTCTTGAATCTCAACCCAATTGGACAGATAATTCCTCGCCTCTGGTTTCAGTATACCCATCTCAATTTTATAAATGAAGTTGATTCCATATTCTTAGCAGTAGATGTGTGACTGGTAAAGTTTCAGTTGATGGTGTCGTGTGATAGGATGAATTACCATGATGATGAGTACGATGAGTTGCTTTGATGAATCTGAATGATGAGCCTCTACAATGAGTTATCATGACGAGTCTCTATAATGAGCCTCTACAATGAGCCTCTATGATGAGGCTCTATATTTTTTTAATCAATGGGTGAAAATTTTGTCGTGATTACACCGAATAATGACACGAGATATTAAAAATCATAATGTGCTACGACATTTAGACATTTCCATGTCTTAATTTATTTCAAAATGTCTCACTTCAGAATCTCCTTCACCATTTCATCATCCAATGTTTACCTTCTTTAACCCTTCAAACCCTTTTAACCTCGGGTCACCATTTTTCTGAGTCGCGGTGTTTGGTTTTACACCTGTGTAAACAAAAAACAGGAATCACGCACACTTATGATGTCCCACTAATCGTACCAACGACCCCAGGACTCTGATATCACACTATCATAACATCGGAATATCCATAGTAACCAGACGCGTCCAAGGCCACCTTTATCCGTCGGCTCCAAACCTTATCTAGAAGTTTTAGATCTTGAACCTACGTCGCACGACCTCCCGAAATTTCAAAATAAAAATCTGCCTCCATATCTCTTCTCGGGAAATTTTCAACTGGAGCTTAAACAACTATAAAGCTTAACAGATGTCGGTCAAAATCCTCTTACGACCCTTCCTCTTCGTGTTTCAACTATTAAATAGAATATTCTGGTCGGGATTAAACGGTAGAAATGTCTTTCGCTTTGTTCTAACATTTTGGATAAACTTTTCACCAGTGTTTTTATGGTTGATGATCTTCAAGAATGCAGGGTTAATCCCCAACGACATCAGACCCAAGATCTACGTCAAATTCGCTATGTTGACCGATGATTATATGTTTACTATTGGGAAGTTTGGATCGTCCATTAGTTTGATTACCATCTGTGTGGCGTCGTGGTTAATCTACATTGTATTCTACAGAAAAGAGAGTGAGTCTTCTGACACCAAGTACGAATCGCTAGACTTGGAATCTTTTGAGTTGGACACTATGGAATCCACCCCAGAACCGTTGCCCCAACAAGATTTCCAAGAAGACGAACATATCAAAACCCTTGAGTTTTTTGATACCTTATCTTCAAACACCATCACCACGCAATGCGACTCGATCAACGAGCGCATCTTGAACCAAATAAAACTCAATGGAAATAAACCTATAAACTGTTGGAACTTGGCTCCGCCAATATTGTTGGCGTCGTCGTGGTTTATTCTCAACCTCGCATATTGGTGCAGGGAACCTCTCTACGTTCAAAAGGACTTGCTCGCCTGGTTCTCATATGTTTTGCTTCATTTCTTTGCACCCTTGTTCACGGCGATCTGGCTCTATGTTTTCCATGCCCCAGGCTCTTTAAAATTGTTTTCCTTTGCATTGGGGATGCAGAATATTTCGGGGGTATTTACCCATCTTTTATTTCCCAACGCCCCACCATGGTTTATCCACAAATATGGCCCTGATGCCGAAGCCAACTACGACTTACCTGGTTACGCTGCAGGCTTGACGAGAGTCGACTTGGCCATGGGGACTCATATGCATAGTGACGGTTTCCACAAGTCTCCCATTGTCTTTGGTGCTTTGCCATCGTTACATTCAGCCATGGCTGTGATGTGTTTCTTTTTCGTCAGCTACTACTCTAGATGGACGTTTCTTAAAATCGCTGCTTTATCGTTTGTTATTCTCCAATGGTGGGCCACTATCTACTTAGACCATCACTGGAGACTCGACTTGATTGCGGGATTATTATACGCAATCACGTCCTTCACTTTATTATACGTTTGGAAAGGAGGGTTTAGACGAGTTGATCGGAACTTCGTGGATGCCCGTCTCCGTTATGATTTCCGTAACGGCTCCACCATGGGAATGCGTGTTTTCAGAAACACTAAATTACAAAATTTCTTTGATCCTTTATCATGATCGCATACACTAGCATAATATATAAACATTACTTACAATTCGAGCGGAATAGTGTAGGATTTGTAATTAACCGGAAATAGATGGAAATAGGAAAGAGACCAGAGTTGTGTTAATTGAGATTATATCAATTTAGAGATTCTAGAGCAACTACACATAGTAGAGGAATTGTCAACATACTCGTGGATTTTGACCGTGTCAAGACAAGGATGTCTGTCTGTATGTGGATAATTTTTGTCCGCATAAGTATGATCAGGAACTGAAATATGTAAGTTTCACTCTGAGGCCTCCCTAGAAATTCGTTGTCATGCCTGATAAAGAAAGCCCGTAGGAGAGCCACAATGAATAAATTCATTCCACTGAACATTACGACAACATCTCCACACGAAATTGGGCTTATCTCACAAATCCTGTAAACCTTAACGCAAGAAAAGTAAACTAGCTGACCAAATATTTGCGGAGTTATATTATGGTTTGTTCGTATTCTGGAAGCAGAAATAAAGACTTGGAACTGAATGGTCAGGTGACCCGGTCGGAAGTAAATAATTGACACTATCCTGTAAGTGAAAACAAAACCGATTTTAATAAAAATATGATTACTACTCTTGGACACCACAAAAATATTTTTAATAAAATATTTTATCTTTGCAGTTTCGAATTGAACCTTTGAAAATCTATGTTATATTTTTTCGGTTTTAGCTATACCCAATTTTGTATGCTATTGGCATGTAAAGTTTCAGACACATCACCAAAAATTTGTTAGAATACCACGTAGTTACTAGGCACATTGAGTTTGCTCTAAACAATCTAATTTAGCCTTGTTTTTTGTGAAGCGCATGAATAGATATGAAACGTTCAATAGTTGTTACAAAGAATCTCCGTACGCAATTAGAAGCAGGCAAAAGCAAAATTCACCTATTTTTTGATATGAAATATACAAATTTTGGAATCCTGCGTAATGGTGATACCATACAGTGATAATATTCTGCTGCGTGTCTTGTACGTTTCTCAAATGCAAGTCAGTTGGGAGGAGTCACGTGAAGTGTGACTTTTAGTAGTGCAGAGATTGATAATCTTTCCTAAAGTGTATGCTTAAAAATATCTTGTATTATTATCTTAATTGAACTGTTTCGAGTTTCTGCTTCGACAATACAAGCAGCCTTGTTTCACTAGACTTGGTACATAGCGAGATAAATTTGATGCGTTACTAAGCTCTTACATTATACAATGGCTTAAAGTCAAAATTTCAGAGCAATCAAGAGCAATACCAGCACAATGGAAGTTAATTGTGAGGACTCAAATGAAACATCAAAAACTAAAGGTCAATCCACTGTAACATTTGAATAAAAAGGCACAAAATAATATCGGCAAGTGTAGACGAGACAAAGAACAAACCCGAGCTGAAATGGGGATTAGGATAGTTTACGGACAATTTTTGACCAGAAATTTTAGTCAAGAAAAATACAAGTCGGGAAAAACGATGGCAAGAAATCAACCGAGAGAATAGATCCGCATTTGATGCATTATATACGTTGTGCATATTTTGTGCGTGCATATTCTCAACATCATATTACATATGTTGTGCTGTATGCAGTAGGCGAGGTTTTGATTTTCATCTCGGCAACTTCAGTAATTGCTGGCATCTTCGTACACTGTGTTTCAATACACATTTGCTTTGTATACGTTTCATGTGTTTTCAATTCTATTAACAATTTCGTCAATATTTATTTCATGCATCCAATCATACGAATGAACTGACGATATATAAATGTAACACAAAATTAGCAAGGTTCATTGGACTGACGGTGCGCGGTATGGCATGTTGGCATTGCAACATCCGTGTAGGCAAAAATTGGACTACAATAGTTTCAGATCTGGTTGGTGGCTGCCTCATTCTTTTGATCCCTTCTCGTATCAATTGTTGAACATTGAAAATTGCGGTTTAGCAATTCTACAGTTTGTTTTATTTTATTTTATCGCAATTCTATTATTTTGTAAAATATGTATGATGCAGACAAATTGTCACGACAAATTTTAATTTTGCAAATCCACATTTTGAATGCATTTTTTTTTGATTGCAGGTGTGTTTGAATAAGTTTCTTTTTTCACAGTATATATCATGGAAAGCCCAGGGTAGATTGCAAATTGTAAAACAATTGGCATGATTGACCATAGCGAATATATAAAGTTGACATGGACAATAATCGAGTCCGCTCAATCGTGCTCGATGCCACAGAAATCTAAAAAGAATGAACTCCAGAAATCAAAGAAGATCAACGATTTCAAGACCAGATACGGTGCCTTTATCCATAAACTCATATACAATTCACAACTTTCAGAGACAAATTTGTTGATCGCCCTATACTACCAGTATCTCTACTACCACCACAACAAAGTGCTCTGTTTTAAACATGAAGACGGAGAGGAAAAGATGATATTATTCATCTTAATCATGGCCTTAGTGTTGGCTAACAAATCGTTTGACGATCAAAGCTACACTCTCAAAACCTGGCTCTCAATAATAGAAAACTCCACCGGCAGCGATGACGAAATCAATGTCGACTTGCCCTTGTTGAACTCATTGGAAACGTACTTTTTATCGTCCCTAGACTTCAAGTTGGCCTTTACAAAATTGGACTCAGACGATGGATTCTGGAGCAAAATGACTATGGCCCAAGAAATTAGTTTGAAGAAACTTGTATCAAGCCCAGTAACACCCTCGACCGAATTGTTTACTACTACCACACCCATTCCCGACTATTATGCAGCCCCAGTCTCGGCCACATCTTCGGTCCTCATGTCTAAGCAACCTACTCCATCTACATGTTTTACATCTCCATTGAGTCTCAAACGCAAAATTGCCACGTCTCCATTGACTCCCCTCACTCCCTACGACGACCACTACAAGAAGAGAAGGATAGCCCATCCACATCCATATTATTATGCCTCATATATTGAGCGCCCACAACATTTGGTGCAGTTTTCGCACCCACAAATAATTCCAGAATGTGTGTACAACCAGCCGTTGTACAATCCTTTCTGGTACCCTAATTAGCATAGCATTAATGAATCATGACCGCTTGAGTTCTCAAGTATATTTAATGAAACTGTAGCAATGAATGTAGAAATGAATGTATAATTAAAATTAGTAGTAAAGTGAAGATGTTTGATTCTGTCTAAAAATGTCTGTTCTAAAATTGGGGGCTTGAAAAACAATTATTTTATGGCTTTGTGTTATTTCCGACAGATCTAGGGCCTTGATAAGAAATAAGTGTTTCCACTTCGTAACTATGAAATATGAAAATATCCTGCCCATATATCATATCCAATTTATTATTCAATAGGGGCTTTTGCGATTGCCTTTGCATATTGCCCTTTACAACGTCTGTGATCGGCCATGGGCTTTTTTCTGCTTTTTCTGTGACGCTCACAACAGGGTAAAAAATAGAAGGAACGTATGTATGAGTAGTGAGGTCAGTGGTTTGTCGAGGTCCTAGGGTTGAACGTAATGGACTGGTATGATAAGTAGATAGATTAGACGAAAATGTTCTGGATGACGATAGCAGCTACTAAACAGCTACTTAGCAGACACTTTAGTATCTATTGAGCAGACGTTCGAAAGACCGAAACTAACTGGCTCGTTTCAAAAGATTTTAGAGGGCAGCATCTCATGGTTTCATGAACAATCGGGCTACACAGCATTTTCTACAATTTGTGTACATGATCGTGCATGGTAATACGTCTTTGTCGTGCGTTTTCATGCAGCAATAATACACAACTGGGGCTTCAAATATACTAATATATGTTTTCAATATTAGACAATTATTTTCTGTCGAACAAAGTAGTGCGCGGGCAGGACTTTGCAGCATTTCTTTATATATTTTTCGTACTTAGAATACTAATTCAAGGATAACAAAGGTCCACGCGAGATAATAACAAGAGATTAAGTTTGCAGCCTGGAACATATGTCTAGTTGGTGAGTTAACGAAATTTAAGTTTGTTTACTATAAGAGTTTATGCATAGTTAATACAAAAGTTGAAAAAGTTGGAATAGGATTGTACTTTGCTATTGTTTGATAAGATTTGCCCAAGCCTAGTTCAGGTAGGCGCACGCATTTTCAGTTCCAGACACTACGCATACCAAATTACATTTTATTACTAATTTCTGGAAGTGTGTAACAGAAAATTAAATCGTCATATAATTAAATCGTCATGAAACAAAATTTTAAGATATTCCTTTTCATCAAGCTTATGTTTTAGGCCAAGAACTAGAAACTATAATTAACCATAAATATAGTTATGATCGCAGTTGAACCGAGGCGTGGATGTAACCACATTCACGAATTCGAGTGCATATAGATATTATGTAGCCGACTGTATGTAACGTTGTCACATACAAATGACGGACTGCATATGAGGATTTCCATACTCGATACTCATTTGTCTGTATTATCCTGCATATATGGCTTGCTACAAACGAATGACGATGTGCCCGCAATATATGCAGTCAAAAATCTGTTGACAAGTGGCCCATCGGAATGATCAAAATTAAATTCTCACCTTCTTCTTAGTGCCATGAGTAAGTTGGGCTTGTGTGGGATATGTCGGGACCGTCAGGCTAAATATAAATGTCCAAAATGTCTTGTAGTGTATTGTTCGATTGTATGTTTTAAGCAACATCAGAAAGTTCTGGTATCAGCTTCGCCACCAGTAATTGACGATGTGGATTTACAGGTTGAGTCTACCAAAACCGATGACATTAAAAATACAGAAAATATCATGGACACACAAACCAAAGAGGCTCCCTCCAAATTCCAATCCATGCTTGCAGATCCTCAAATCCAAGGATTACTCCGCGAGCCCAGTCTCCAATTCCATTTGCATACGCTAACATCCATACTACACGATACGAGTGTGGTGAACGATAACCGGGAAAACCGCTTGGCCATAGCCAATATGAAACTATGCGACTTACGTATGGGAGGTATTGAACAGAATTTACTAATCGAAGAGTTCATTGCTCGTATCCTTAGTTTAGCATAATTTAGTGTCAGGGAACACAAGAAATATAAAAGTATAAAAAATATTAAAACAATAACCGAACTAGAATGCGTAGATAATAACCTGGATATAAGAAGGATAATAAAGTAGAAATAAGGAGTAAAAATTTATATTGTCAGAATCACCAACAATTGCTAAAACTGGTTTTCCTTAAAATTTATTCGTATTAAGATGTTCATCTGTTCCACTATTTGGTACTAGCATAGGTATCCTGAGAATCATCAACATTGCATATCTAAGCATTTCAGAACTATTATTTTTGAATATCTTGAGACAAATCCATGCAGGAGGAATATGTAACGATAATTACGACAATACAATCTGAAACATTCAGGTGGGTGGTCGTATTCTGACGATTTCCACAAATCATCAAATCGAATTGCCTGGTTTTTTATTTTACTTAAAAAACCATCGATCCAAACCTCTGCGTTTGTCATTTGTAGCCAAAATATTATCTAATCTCATATTTCTCAATTTTAGAACCTGTACAACAGTATTTTCAATGTAATGTTGCACCTCTCACATCCGAAAGTTATTGCAGCTAATTAAATCCCAACATACGGAATACTATGGACTGTTAGTAAAAAGCCTCCCAACTAATGACGCTCTGGCTCGATATTCGAGATATGCCCAAAGTGGGTAAAGATCGTGGCTTATATAAAAGCTTAAAACATTTGACATGTTCCCAAAAATATCTTAGCTACAAATTTACCTAATAGTATAGTTGGATCGTTAGATTTCATGTATCGCAACTCTAGACAAAAAAATGCTATTGCGCTGAACAATTTTGTGATATACGGTAGCGCGGGTTTTCCAATTACGCTTTTACGTGCGCATAAATTATCTAATCTTTCCTGTGACAAATTTCTAACAAAAGTGGATGGTGCAAGGTTTATGCGAATTGCGCCAAAATAAACCTTGAACCAAAGCTTCCAAATGAACATAAATATCGGCGTGGATGAACAAGAATAATTCGTTCATTGCCTTTGCAGCCGTTAGGGTAGCGGACATTATTTGTTGATGTGCAAGATATTGTAGGGTCTGTTTATTCTGTAGGCTGTTGCGCAGTGTAATTGCGTAGTCTACTCTTGCGATATTTTCAGACAACTTTTATTTTATGGCGCTCTGGCTCTATTTGGATTTTCGAAGACTTAATTTGTTTATTTAGGACGAAAATTTTTTATTGGAAGTACCTTTTGGTTTGGGAAGCTGTGAAATTTGTAGTGATGCCATGTGAGTACTGCATAAAGTGTTTTCCAGTTCTGACATTTACTTAATAGACGATTGCATGAATTTCTACTATCCCGACAGTCAACGGTTAAACTGATAAAGCTTATGTAAGTTTTATTTGATTCTGTATGAGTTATGAGATATAAATCTGTATATCTAATTGGTTATTTGGTCATCTCATATACATATATATTTATATAAATTGTCAGATAATTTAATAGGAGTCATAACCCACAACTGGCTTAATATATCGGTTTATGGTATAGTAATCTAGACTCATGGATATTTTGTGGGAGTAAGTGGCCTATAGCTCCTTTAATTATGAAGGCCCAGGATTTTTGTAGAAGCCTCTAGTGACTATTTCTTACCCCAAATGTTTTTGGTTTGGCCTTGGCTGCTTTCTAACTTATACTTGAACAAGTATCCGCCGAGATCATTATTTTTGTCTGTAGCATCGATGTTTGCATTTTTGTCTTTCAAGTCTTTGTGTGCAGTAGTTATGTACAACTCATCAAGATTTTTGCCCCCAATAGTCGTACATGTCGGATTTAATGCAGGCAACGCAAATCTGCGAAAGACTTTACCTTTTGAGTCCAAGTGGACCACAGACGAGCACGAAAATACAGCAGTATAAACCTCGGCGTCTTTGGTTAACGTAAGTCCATCTGGTTCAGGACTAGGTCCATCAAAAGTATCTCTGGTATCGTAGAAAGGACGCTTGTTGGAAAGAGTGTTTGTGATATAGTCGTAGTCAAACTGCCAAATCGTAAATGTCAACGAGTCTGTCCATAAAAACGTCTTTCCGCCATTTGAAAATGCCAATCCATTGGAAATCAAAGTATTCTCGAGCATAGTTTGCACCGACAAATCGTGACAATTGATTCTAAACAACGTTCCTTCCGGCAAAACGTCTCCAGATGCGAAATCTGTCATGACCCCGATCCAGAGATGTCCCCAAGGATCAATGGTTCCATCATTGGATCTCAAACGCTGGTTTTCAGGGTATTTGAAGAAATATTCGATGTTTCCGTTGGCAAAGTTTCCAGTTGCTACTCCGTACTTGGCACAGACAATAACGGTATCGTCATCTGACGTAAGTCCGATTGCCCCAATGGTTTCTCCGGAGTCTTTTGGAAAAGCAAAGAACTCGTGTTGGCGATCATTAGGATCGGTCAACGAAACTCTATGGACTTCTGCGGCTATGATATCAATCCAAATCAACGTGTCATTACTCGGATTGTATGTCACTCCTTCGGTGAGTCTTCCTCTGTATTCTGGAAGGAATATATCGGCTTTGGTTAATTGTATCACTTCAGACATTTGCAATTGAGTAAACTGGACAATGGTGTAAGGTATCTGCAAGTAGATAAGTGAGTCTTGATGTTGACAAGGTTTGATTGATTATGGCGGGGAAAATTGTTGATTATTTCGCGATAAATTTTCAGACATTCGCAAGGTAAATAAACTCGGGAGAATTTCCAAACTTGGAACAGACCGGATCAACCTTTCATCAATTGTAATAGAAATGACACTCTGGAAATTGTTGAGTATTTCATTTCATTCCAATTCACTAAAGCTTTTGCATGACCCAATAGACTTGATGTTGACAAGGTCTAGCGTATACATAATTAATTGATAGTTAATTCTGAATAATATGTTTGTTGACTGGATTACTTGAAGCTTAGTTAATCCTGAATGATTTGGAATTGGAATTCTGATTTAGCTTCCATCGTAGTAGATTATCGTTTCATATAATAAAAGTATAGTCTAGACCAATTTCAACAGATTAGTGTGGATCTTCCCCTTATAACATCAATTGACAAAAGGTGTCGGCCCAGTCCACATACCAAACTTGATATCTGGCTGAAAACTCAATTCCATATCTTAACTTTGAATCGGTTAAAAATTCTTAAAATTTTCTTGAATCACAAATTCAATACGAAGGACTCAAATTCGCTCAAAATCACAAATTCGATGGAGAGACACTTGAAGTACCACAAACTTTTTGCTAGTTCACGAAAATTTAATAAGAATCACAAATACACGAGACCGACAAATTTGTAAGAACCACAAAATAAGAACCACAAATTCGTAAGACCCGTATACCTCAAACCCAGAAATACCTCAATTTAAGGGGAATGTTTCGTTTAGTTTACGCATCGTCGGTTTATGCATGGTTGAGTTTATACAACGTTAAGTTTGAAACCCTTTACATATTCAATTACTATATTCCCCATGGTGATTCTATCTTGGACTTCAATTTTCTTTCATTTGTAGCTTCTTCCATTCTCTTGCAAGCTCGACCATTGCTTCAGTGTTCATCGATGCATCTATTATATCCATTGGGACTTGGTTTTCACTATACTCTTTCTTGGAAAACCTTGCGATGTTTGTAGAATTGATTAATCTGAATTCGTACTCACCTTTCTGAGTCAATAATTCGTTCCATGTAAATAACAATGGATCACTCTTTCTTGTAAATGCGTTTACATCAATCACATATACCTTTTTGAATGGCTTTGGCAAATACACATCTAGAATGTATTTGTCTTGATCTAAAGCTTCGAGAACGATGTCGTTCACAAATTCATCGATTTTATCGTGGAGATCGTCTTGGAGAGCTTCAAGGAACATGTAATGATTGAGATCTCTTTGGGAGATTCCTACGATTCTTCTATCTTTAATGAAGACTCTGAATTCCATTGCAGGATTGATATCTATCCATTTTCGAAAAACCAATTCGGGAATAAACCCTTCGGTGTCTGTATGATTTCCATCCCCTTCTTCACTATCAACCGCATTGAAAGGAAACTCAAGATCATCTACTATATGATCAGACGCATTCATTAACAAATAAACATCATTGACATGTTCACATCGTATAGAATTGCCCGTCATGATCCATCTGGCATCTTTTGGTGCAGACCAGTTGAGTTTTGGAGTCACAACCCCTCCAAGTTTACCAATATTGTTTTGAATGGTTTCATGTAACTCAATAAAGTCTTCATGAGTCACGATTGGAGGCTTACTAACGAGGATGTCTTCATTATTGTCTTCGTCTTCCCAATCACTGTAATCATTGTCACTATTATTCACTATCTCGTTCATTATATCAGTTGGATGTGGAGGTAACTTTATACTATCACTAGATAAATAATCTAGAAACGTCTGAGGCAAAGGTTTGATGATTATGGAAGAAGCAGTATATTTTTTTAACCGTGGATACCATGCCGAATATTCACAAGCTAGAACCTCCGACTTTTTAGTCTTGATCTTTTCAAATACCGAATATTCTTCCTTCATGTTGGTTCGGTAGTTATTGATCAGATAGTTGCCTTTAGGAGTTTGAAAGGTGCTGCTAAATCATCGCGTCTCTATAGTTCACGTGATCTACAAGTCACGTGAGCTCTGGAAAAATTTGAAGAAACAAAAGTTCTGGTCAACAACAGTGGCAAGAGTTTTCAAGCCTAGTGAAACAACTTGAAGTATTGAATAATACATTAATCTCGATTTTCCAATCGCCTAATAACTAAATCTTCATATAGAATGGCTGTACCAGCAAGATCAGCGCCGTCCAATGCAACTTTCAGGGACAAGGAAAAGCCTCAAGAAGTTCGTAAAAGCAATATATTGGCGGCCAGAGCTGTCTCCGATGCTATCAGAACATCCTTGGGACCAAAGGGAATGGACAAGATGATCAAGACTAAAACTGGCGAGATTATAATTTCAAATGACGGTGCCACTATATTAAAACATATGGCAGTATTACATCCAGCCGCTAGAATGTTGGTGGATGTAAGTGCAGCACAAGATATCGAAGCAGGGGACGGTACCACTTCAGTTGCGATTTTAACCGGATCCTTCTTAGCTGCTGCCGACAGATTATTAAACAAAGGAATCCATCCAACCTTAATTGCCGAATCATTCCAAAGAGCAGCACAAAGATCGACAGAAATTTTGATTGACATGGCCTACAAAATCTCCCTTGATGACAGAGAACAATTAATCAGAGCTGCTTCCACATCGTTATCGTCGAAAATCGTGTCTCAACACTCTTCCCTTTTATCTCCATTGGCGGTTGATTCCGTGTTGAAAGTAATCAACGAAGAAAAGAATAACGTCGACTTGAACGATATTAGACTTATCAAGAAGGTGGGTGGTACTATTGACGAAACCGAATTGATCAACGGTGTTGTTATGACGCAAAATGTCCTCAAGAACGCAGGTGGTCCAACCAGAATGGAAAAGGCCAGAATTGGTTTGGTCCAATTCCAATTATCTCCTCCAAAACCAGACATGGAAAACAACGTCGTTGTGAATGATTATAGACAAATGGATAAGATATTGAAGGAGGAAAGAGCCTACTTGTTGAACATCTGTAAGAAGATCAAAAAAGCCAAGTGTAACGTTTTGTTGATTCAAAAGTCGATTTTAAGAGATGCCGTCAACGATTTGGCATTACATTTCCTTTCCAAGCTAAACATCTTGGTTATTAAGGACATCGAAAGAGATGAGGTCGAATTTTTATCTAAAGCTACTGGTTGTAAGCCAATTGCTGATATTGACAACTTCACCGAAGACAGATTAGGTTCTGCTGACTTGATCGAAGAGATCGAGAGTTCCGGGTCCAAGATCGTCAAGATTACAGGAATTACTTCTAAAAACATCAAGCCAACTGTTTCGGTTATCGTCAGAGGAGCCAACCAATTGGTTTTGGACGAGGCTGAAAGATCTATTCATGATGCTTTGTGTGTAATAAGATGTTTAGTCAAGCAAAAGGCTTTGATTGCTGGGGGAGGAGCTCCCGAAATCGAGATTTCCAGAATCTTAACCAAGGAATCCACGAAATTGTCTGGTGTTGAACAATTCGTCTACCAAGAATTTGCCCTGGCTTTGGAAGTCATTCCAATCACATTGGCCGAGAACGCCGGTTTGAACCCAATCAATGTCATCACAGACTTAAGAAACAGACACGAAAACGGTGAAATGAACGCAGGAATTTCTGTGAGAAGATCCGGTGCCTCCAATACCTACGATGAACATGTGTTACAACCTGTATTGGTCAGTACCAGTGCAATCACATTGGCTTCCGAATGTGTCAAATCTATTTTAAGAATCGACGACATTGCATTCAGTAGATAATTGACATCATAGAAACTGAGACTAGCTACTTATAGGCACTTTATAACTATGAATACTCTCTAGCTTATAAACGACTTCTTATAACCGAATTATGATCGATATTAGTAGAATCAGTAGAACCCGTTAAATAAAGGTGTAGCGAGAGTAGCTCCCTACAAGCTGATGGGTTGGTGAATGTTACTGACTCACTGACTTCTGGATCGGTAACTTCACCCGTTATGCTCACAGTTCACTTCCTTCCCTAACTTACTTCAACAATTACTTGAAATTTATACTAAAATCAACTTTATATATTTACATAATTGATCTGTTTGATAATATACATTAAACCAACTTGACAGATCTCGAAATTCCCTTCTTAATACCTGTCTTTTCACCATCATATGGACCTTTGCTGGTTCCGTCATATACTTGTCTGACGGATTTAAGTTTCTTTTGTGCCTTTTCGTATTGCTTTCTCTTCTTGACTCTGGAGTTTCTGTTCTCCTTCTTTCTGTGAGGTGTAAGACCCTTATTCTTGAGGATTTGGAAGTTCACTGCTCTCTTTCCGTCTGGTCCAGATTTTTCTTGTAATTCTTCCAACTTACCTTCCTTTGCAGCGATGACAGCCTCGTCATGGGCAGCACGACGTAAGTCCTTCTTATCTTGTTTGTCTTGTTTGAGAGATTCATAGTAAGCGTTATCTTCGCCGTTATTTATTTCTTGAGCGACTCTTTCTTCATCGGAATTGAAGTCATCCTCGTCGAGATCGGCTCCTAATTGGTCCTTTTCTTCCAACCCTCTCTTTCTAGCTTCTTCGACTAATCTTTGTTGTCTTTCAAATAATCTTTCTCTGTATGGTAAATCTAAATCACCAGAATAACGTTCGTTACTCTTAGCAGCAGCCTGGTCAATCTTAGAGGTATAGAAACGTAAAGTACGCTTACGACGGTGTTTATCTTCCATGTCAACATCTTCAGGGTTGGCAGATTCAGTAAAGTCTCCGACATTCTTCTTGGATACACCTTTGATCTTACGACTGGTGTTAAGATCGATATTGAATTCTTGTTCGTCGGAAGATCCTTCTCTGGCGTCGACAAATTGGTCGTCGCTTTCTTCGGATGATTCAGATTCGGGTTCGGAAAGATCACTATTCTGGACCATCTCGAAGCCCTCGTTAACATCGTCGGTCTTGTCGTCATTAATATCTTCTGTGGTGTCCATCTCTATATCAGGCAATTCATTGGCCTGTCTCCAGACTTCTCTACAACTCAAAATGGTTTCCATGACCGCATTATCCTTCATGGACGTAAACGTGTCGCCGCTCTTCAAATTGTCGGTAAATATAGCAAAATATGATGTAATGGAGCCCAAGTAGGCAGATAATGCAATTTTTTTCACTTCCAGAATCGTGTTAGAAACTTTTTGATATGATTTTAAGGTTGGTTCCAACAGGTTTAATTCCTTCAACAAAGGTATGAACTCTGGGAATGACTGGTTCAAAAGCTGAAGTCTTTCTTTGTCGTCGAGGTTTTCTATAGAACTCTCTTTGTTGATGATGAACTGCGATTTGTCTGGGGAACTTTCATCGAACTTCTCTGCTGATTTCTGCCAGTCTTGCATCATGTCCTCGTCAACGTAATCGTCCAATGCTAAGTCTTGTAAATGTTTCTTTTGTTGTTTCAACGCTTCCTCAGTCATTTGTTTCGAGTCTTCGTCGTCACTAGCATCATCTCCACCGTAATAGTTTTGTTTTGTACCCCAACCTTTCTCTTCGTCATCTTCATCGTCCCTTTCTTCTTCATCATCTTCTTCCCCTTCATCTTCCCCTTCTGCTTCTTCATTTTCGCTTTCACTGTGGATTCCCAAGACTTCCTCGTCACTTTCTTCATCCGTTTCTCTGGCATCTAAATAATTTCCGGCTTGTTCCAAAAGCACTTTTTCCTTATTGGAGTCAAACGCATCGACTTCATTCAATTCCACCTCCTCATCTTGTCTTCTTGATCTTCTGGCCATTGTGTATGGTGTACAAGTAATAAAAGTTTACCTCATCTCGAAATTATACATAAAAAAGGTCGTGTATTTTCGCGATTAAAATTTGGATTTTAAACACTAATCATCAACTAACATATACTTCAAAGTACCTAGACATGTCCAACAGATTAGAATCGTTGAATTCCAAGAAGTCCACGCCCAGCTCGAAACCTTCGTTGAAATTCAAGCCAAAGGTTGTGGCCAGAAAAACAAAGGAAGAAAGAGCAAAGGATGCTCCTATAGTTAAGCAGGAAGATCCGGCAAGAAATGGATCCACTAGAGGAAGAGGCTCCATGAGAGGCGGACGTGGAAGAGGGGGCCGTAACAATTATGCCGGAACACATTTGGTGTCGTCGGGTCCATTATCTTCAGGGTCGGTATCTATTGGAAATGTCAATGGATCGAAATTAGGATTAACCGCCGACAGAACCTTCAATTCAGTAACTCCTACTCCTGAATTCTTACAGAACTTGAAGCAGAAAGAAAGACCACAAACAAAATCGAAATCGCCAACTCCGGGCTATGAATCCGAAGAAGAGGACGATCCTACAAAGATCAACATGACTCAAGAGTACACATTTGATGAAGAGGAAACGGTTTTGTTTCCTTTCAGACCATCTAGAATAGATGTAATACCCGAGTCTACCATGCCGCAAACCAAATCGGAAACTCAATCCCGAGAATCGTCTCCTGAAGAATTGGCGTCCACCACTTTGAGCGAAGAAATAACCATCAAAAGTGAACCTCTTGAAGAAAAGCTTGAAAAAATTAAGGCAGTCAAGGCCGAACTTGAAACCAAAATCACTGAAACTTCCGACCAACTCGATAAAGAAGAAGCCAGCAAGTTGATAGTTGATCATCAAGAGATTTTGGATTTGTTGACCCAATTTGATGGACTTTCTACCGAATCAGATTCTGATAAATATATAGCATTGCATTTACCAAAAGTTTTGCCTAACTACGGCGACTTTCCTGTTGAATCTGAAAAGAATTCCTTAGCTGGTGAAATTGCTCAATTGAAGGGCCAAGTTGGACTGTTGAATATCCATCAGTCTGGAAAAATCACCATCAATTTGGGAAACGATAATAACTTGAGTGTGGCGAGAGGTAATCCTTCAAATTTCTTGCAAGAACTTGTGGTCATAGATATGCATGAAAAGAAGGACCCTGAAGAAGACTATAATGTTATGGATGAAGACGGAAGAAAGATCAAGGGTGATTTCATAAGGCTAGGCAAGGTATATTCTAAAATAGTGGCCACTCCAATAATTAATTAAGGACTATTATTGAATATGAAGAAATTATGAAAATACGATAAAGAGAAGATAAGAGAAGAATTCTACCTAAAATCCGATTAATCGCCATTGAAGAACAAAGAAGTAGATTTTGTGTCTTTAATAAGTATACGGATTTCATAACCTGAGATCGTGATATCAATATATCGATACCACCAACTTTTCTGCACTGCCCATAGCTATTCTTACATATAAAATGAGTATCCAAGAAGATGTTGGAATTCCACTCATCTAAGGAAACTTAGCAGAAATTCCACACATCTAATGGAAATTTTTCAGAATTTACAATCATCTACGGAAACTTTTCAGAATTTCCACTCAAATATAGGAAACTTACAGTCTATCTAATAAAATGCATTATAATTGAAATATTTGTAACTCTCCCCAAAAGTTCTTCACTGACTTCGATTTCTAATATAATCTTCAATTGCATGAAGTTTTACGGTGTCCCTCATTATGTATATCTAAGGTTTGAGTTTCGTCGGTATAAGTTTGGGGATTTCGCAGCCAAAATTTGTCCTCAGATTAAGAATCTATAGTGGAAGTGGAAGTGGAAGCATACGGAGTTCCACGATATAGGATCTTTAGTTAGTCTAGATAAAGTCTAGTTCTACTCTATAGGGACATCAGGATCTTCTTCCTTCTACTCTTTAGTGATATCTGGTTCTACTTCCTCCCCCTCTAACATTCTTCTTTGTCTATATTTATTGTACAGTATTTATACACATGCAGTTAATGTTCTAACAATTTGGCAGTCAAGGATTCTAAATCTTCCAAAGTTTCTGGAGCATCATATTCAACAAAGTCGTCTTCATCGTCGCTTTCTTTGACGTGTTTGTCGTTCTCGAACCATTTAGGCTTCTTGATTTCTGGTTCCTCGTCTGAAGAAGACTCAGAATATTCCATATCACGGTCCAAATCGGCATTTCCGATAGTGACCACAGGCTCGTCGTCGCTGTCGCCGTCTTCTCTTGCACGTTTTTCAATTTCCTTTCTCTTTCTCTTCTTCTCCTGTCTCTTTTCTCTCGCCAACTCTTTATCTTGAATATCTGCCTCGTCCATATTTTCGGTTTCCTTAGATACAAATGCATCCTTTTGAGATTTAGCATCACCAGCCTTCTTGAAATCATCTTCGTCCTCCAATTCATAAATCGGATGGGCAACTCCTTCATCGTCAAACACCATCTTGGTGGCATTTCCCTTGGATGAAGACGAAGCCTTTTTGGAAAGGGCCTTCTTGGCCTGTCTCTTTGAGACTGGAATCGACAAGTCAGGCAAATCTTCTTCCTTTATGTCATGGTTGTGTCTCTTTACCGTCATAAAATCGTCCTCCTCGTCTTCACTGGCGGCGTCTTTGGCGTTATTTCCCGTCAAATTCAAGTAGTTTTCAGATAAAACAGTCTGGTTCTTTCTTTCAAACATACGGTCGTATTTGGTTCTGTTTTTGTCTTGTTTTTCACCGAGTTCTCCGTCGTCGTTGGCCATCGATAACTCCACCAATTGACGAGAAGCATTCTTCTTTTCTTTATTGTCAGAACCTCCCTTCATTTTGATCTTAGGGGCTCCAGGTAATCCTAAAGATGCAGCATATTTCTCTGAAGGAAGGTTATCAACGTTGAAGACGTCCTTATCCTTCTGGATATATACCGATCTGAAATATGAAATAAATGCTCTTTGTCCCAAGTTCTTCAAGAGTGGATCCTTGAAACATAACGATTGTAACTGTGGTCTGATAGTTTTCTTGTTCTTTTGCTTGATATTCATGAATTTGGGCTCGATCTTGTTGACGTTTAATCTCTTCAACATTCCTTCTTCTTCAGTTGGTAACAACATCAAGAGAGATTTACCTTCACGACCAAAACGCGCACAACGCCCAACTCTATGAACATACGTGGCAGCGTCTTCAGGACAATCGACTTGGACCACCCAATCAATAGCAGGGAAATCCAAACCTCTGGCCACAATATCTGTAGCAAAAAGACATGCAAACTGTGCTCTGGAAAATTTCACAGTAGTTTCTAAACGTGAAGTTTGCTTGTTCCTTCCATACAATTTCATCAATGAAATACCTGGCTGTAACGTACGAAACGATTCGTACGCATATTGGACTTGTTTGGACGACGAGAAGAACACCAAGATCTTACTCTTCAAATGGGACTTGATAAACGACCATAACACATCGAGCTTCTCATCCAATGGGATCCTGATATAAAACTGTTCCAACGAATCTGGCGTGGCTGAAATTTCCTGATCAGACGACACACCTATTCTCTTAGGGTTGGATAACGACAATCTCGCCAAATCCTTGACACTGTCACTCTGAGTGGCGGAAAATAACAACGTTTGTCTGGTTGGAGGCAAATGGCCAATTATGCTGTCGATTTGTTTCTTGAATCCCATATCCAAACATCTATCAGCCTCGTCCAATACCAAGACCTGTAAATTGGACGTTTCCATCCCCACTGCTTCGTTCAAATGCTGGGATATTCTCCCGGGGGTACCCACCAAAATGTTCATCTTCGATACTCTATCCTTTTCGTACTTAACATCCTTACCACCAGTGACAAGACCTGCTGAGAAGTTGTTGTACTTTCCTATTTTCGTCAACACTTCAAAGATCTGGACTGCCAACTCACGGGTCGGCGAAACTATCAACGCGGCCAACCCGTCCAATTCGGTGATTTTGTTTCTAATCAATGCTTCTATGGTTGGAACTAAGAAAGCCAATGTTTTCCCAGACCCCGTTTTGGCGGTTCCCATAAGATCTTCTCCTTTTAATGCAAGCGGGATGGTTTTCTTCTGGATATCGGTTAATGACATGAAACTGGCTCCGTTCAACCCTTTAAGAGTCTCCTGGGAGATGGGGAGATCACTAAATTGTCCAAGCAGTTTTTCATCGGTACTTGGGTCAAATGCAGCTACTCGTTCTTGTAATTTTATGAACTCTTCTTCTTCTTTCTTTCTCTGAGAGACTCTCTGAGACTTCTTGTCGGACTTGTTTTTGGTCTGCTTTCTTTTAGCCATTGTAGAGGTGGTGCTGAGATAGAGTGGTGGCATCTCTTCGCATCTCTGTATATTAAAAAATTTGGATCGTTTGGTTATATACAGGAAGTAATGGTTTTTGCAGACCACTAGAGGTTAGTGAGGATGATGGTGGGTACTAGTGGCTGCTGATTACACCACTGGCTGCTGATTACACCACTGGCTGCTGGTGATTACTAGTGACTCCTAAAGAGATTCCCTCGTAATACTCAGACCCAATTGTGAACATACTCATAATACTATCACGAAATAGTGCGGTTTCCTCGCTGAATAGGACGAGATAGTTTTGCAGCACACTACTTGAAATCTCGAAGAGGATGTTGGTGGTGGCCCCTAGTGGATGCTGGTGAGTCCTAGTGAATCTAGTGACTTCTAACGAGACTCTCACATAATACTAGGCCCACTTGTGAGTAGTGTCATTAACAACAAATAATTAGCGAGGCTTCCTCACAATATTCATTACAATCTCTTCTGACTATACTAAAAATTAAGGATTTCAGAGTATTGCAAACACAAATCTCCATACTTATCTAAAGAATTGGAATCAAGAACTGAGCAGCAGAGTTTTCCATCAAGGAGATCATACTTTTTCCTTACCTTTTCAAAAGCACCTTCGAACGACGAAGTGTTGGAAACATCACAAACAGAGTCGCTCAAATCGATCTGGATCAACAATCCCCGGAAGTTTCCGTGCAAAAACACGTTGGACGTTTTGATGGTCAAGTTTCCGTTTTCCAATTCATATATCTGGCCTCCGTCTCCTCTCACCAATTGTCGCTGCACCCATAAACTCTGGAGTTTCTGACTTACAAACGTATCAAACGAATCGTTAAGTCCAGTGGTTGCTCCATGGTGGAGATGGTCGTCTGGTATACTTAAATCTATGTTGCTAGAAGAATCATTCAATTCTTCCCTGATGGAGTTGGTAAGTACTCCAGTGGATGACTTGTTGATCAATGTGATTGTTGAGTCGGGTAAGTATGACGGACTTAATGTGTATAGAAACTTTGAATTGGCCGCGGCTGTGGCTGTATGTGCGTTTTCAGGCTCTATGGAGAATGGATTGTTTCTGAAGATCTTGAAGTTGAAGTTCCACTTACCCTTCAATGAGGGAAGCTCGTTGGATAACTGATCATGGAACTGGACAATTGTTTCGGGTGTGGCATTTTGAACCAACAACACTCTATAATGTTAGTATGTGTTGAGCTAGTTGTCTGTCTGGTATTTTTACCCAATACTTACGCTGTCACCATCTCTGTTTACTGGAGTCTGCTTCCTCCACAAGTGGATTTTTCATATTCCATATACTGTTATCCTGCATATACTTTCCAGTATCAAAAAATTTCAGAACCGATGGATGAGATAGTTGGATCCATATCAAACAATGACTCAAGTAACTAAGGAAGGGATCTTTGTAGGGGCTAACAAACAGTCCTTCGTCACTGACTATAACGAGTCGAGAAAGACCGTGGCTTTTGGTGCTGCCAACAACGTTGCATTATGGAAACCTTTGGCCAGCGATGACAATGGGGTCTACTCCACTTTAAAGAAACATTCCAAAGAAGTCACGGGCGTGAAATTCGTTCCAAACTCGCCATTCCTCGTCACTGTTGCTGAGGATGATGAGATCAACGTCTGGGAAGAGAAGGGCGACGACTACACCCTCAAACAAACTCTCACGTTTCATAAACACTCTATCACTTGCTTAGCGATAGTTAACGAGACTATATTTGTCACTGGAAGTGCCGATGGATTCATAGCATTGTGGCTATTTGACGGGAACCAATATCAGTTGGGTCACAGTTTCCAGGTGAGTTCTAGTTTCTATCCATTAGCTCTTGCCATACAAGATATCAGTGAAGACAACTATATCTTGGCTGTTGCGGGTACTTCTTCCAACATATTCATCTACACATTCACATTAACGTCGCTGGTATCCGACTTTGTCCAATCAGCCATCTTGTCAGGACACGAGGATTGGGTCAGATGTCTCACATTTGTGACTGATACGAAATACAAGAACTACGTGTTGGCCAGTGGAGCACAAGATCGTTATATCAGATTGTGGCGTCTCAGATTGAACGAATTGATCGACGATTCCGACGAAGACGAACTGAAGTTGATTCTTTTATCTAACAAACAGTACAAGTTCAATATAGGCTCTCATTCTCGTGGAGCCATCAACTTTGAAGCATTGATAATGGGCCACGACGATTGGGTGACTAGTTTGCAGTGGAATCCTTTTAACCGCAAAGGAACACAATCGAAATTGCAGCTTTTATCTTCTAGTGCTGACACTGCACTTATGATCTGGGAGATGGATGTGGAATCGGGAATCTGGTGTTGTATTAATAGGTTGGGAGAGATGTCCATCAAGGGTGCATCTACAGCCACCGGTGCGTCTGGGGGCTTTTGGTCATCTCTTTGGATCATTGATGCCGCAACCAATACACACTATATTTTGGCCAGTGGTAAAACTGGTGCTATCAGAGTGTACAAATCCACCGATGCCGAAGCAAAGTCCTTTGAGTCTGTGTTGGGAGTCACTGGTGCTGTCAGAGAGATCACTGATTTGTCATGGGCATTGAATGGAGAATATTTCACCGCCACGTCTCTCGACCAAACTGCGAGACTCTTTGCTCCATGGACCGTAGGAAGAAGCCACACAACATGGCACGAATTTGCAAGACCCCAAATCCATGGTTATGACATGATCTGTATGGATAATATCAATGCATCCAAGTATGTTTCTGGAGGAGACGAAAAAATCTTGAGAGTTTTTGAAATAACTAATTCTATCAGCAAATTGTTGAAAAACCTCTGTAATATTGACGTTGTTGAAGGAAATACCGAGGAATTGCCAGAATCTGCATCTTTGCCTGTGTTGGGTTTGTCTAACAAGGCTGCAAACGAACAATTAGAAGCAGGAGAGGATTCTCAACAGAGACAGGACGAAGAAGAAAACGCAGTTGTAAAGGAAAAGGAAGATATTCTTGCATCTTTAACCACACCACCTTTGGAAGATCATTTGCAAAGATACACGCTTTTCCCGGAAATTGAAAAGTTATACGGACATGGTTACGAAATCACTTGTTGTGCAACCTCGCCAGACGGCACATTAATCGCATCGGCATGTAGGTCTAATTCGGCCAAACATGCAGTGATCAGAGTTTTCAATGTCAAGAAGGATTTCCAGCAATGTAAACAAGTTCTCGAAGGACATAACTTGACTGTTACCAGTATGGAATTCTCCCCAGATGGACAGTACTTATTGGTCGTTTCTCGTGACAGGCAGTTCAGTTTGTGGAGCATTAATAACCAAGATGAGTTTGAATTGGTAGAGCTTAACCCTAAGGCACATACAAGAATTATCTGGGATTGTTCTTGGACCCCAAAGACAGAGTTTGGTAACTTTTTCGTTACTGGATCTCGTGATAAGCAAATCAAGCTATGGAGTGTTTCATTCAATGTCAAGTTGGAGACATCGTTCAAATTAGACATACCAAGTACTTCCATTGCCTGCTACAAGGCAGAATCTTTTGGTAATAAAGTGGTGGTTGCCGTGGGTTTGGAAAACGGTGGAATCGAAATATATTCTGTTGACTTGAGTCAAGATGACAAGAGTTTCCAATTACATGTCCATTTCAACGATTTGATCACTCCTGCTGATAGAATTTCAAAGCTAGCATTCAGCAGTAAGATTTCTGACAAGTTATTATTGGCTGTGGGAAGTAATGATACTTCGATCCGTGTATATAGTGTAGTAAAACAATTTTTATAGAGAATAGATGCAAATCGGTGTCGCGACATTAGACGGGATTTTCGCGACAGGTTCATAGATGTTAATGTCGCGACATTATTCAGGTTTATATCAATAAATGTCGCGTGTTTCCACGACATTTATCCGACATTGCCTCCACTTGAACACGCCGATCAAAATCAAATCAGCAACACCACCAACAACCACACAATGGCCGACAAATTCCCTGCTTTAGACACAATAGATCACGAACTTCCATCCGTAGACGGAGCCGATTCCGATTTCTTATCCAGAGAAAGTGAATTGTTGGGAGATGAATTCAAAACAGAACAAGACAGGGATGTTTTAGTAGAAAGTGATGACGAAATAAACGACTTTAAAGAACAATTCCCTGAGGTAGACGAATCCGTGGCCGCCGAACAAGTGGAACAAGAAGATGATGATGAATTTGAAGGATTTGCAGACTCGACACCTCAAGCCAACCAGTACGAA
>Ga0065707_10000534_pt1 | contig 41079 bp, 37 predicted proteins | sample SwiRhicommuniRL3_FD_59094 | JGI IMG/M metagenome (GOLD analysis project Ga0065707, IMG submission 59094) | Switchgrass rhizosphere bacterial communities from Rose Lake, Michigan, USA - RL3 v2 (version 2) | ecosystem: Host-associated > Plants > Roots > Rhizosphere > Soil | place: East Lansing...
GGTCACCAACGCGTTACTCACCCGTTCGCCACTAGGATACTCTCGTATTGCTACAAAAGCACCTCGTTCGACTTGCATGTATTAGGCACGCCGCCAGCGTTCATCCTGAGCCAGGATCAAACTCTCCTCAAAAATTTTTTTCACTCTTGCGAGTGTAAGTTTAAGGATTTTTTACTGGATCGACAAAGTTGTTGCTTCCTATCACTGTTCAGTTGTTAAAGTTCGGGTAACAAAGCGGGCTGGATTTTACACGAGCCGCCTTGGCCTGTCAAGACACCAACAGACGAAAACACCGATGTCATTTGTCTTTCGACATCGGCTCGTCAGACTGCAAACCCCACAGGCTTGTGTCTCTGACTCGAGACTTCTCAGTTTTCAATGATCTGTCAAGGGGACGAGATCTGTAGAAGAATGTACTGGCGAATGATAATTATATGCATTTGGCTCGATTTGTCAAGGGTTATCAGACAATTAACCTTAAAAATCGCGCTTTCTTTTTTTATGTATATCGGCTGCTTACCGACATCCGCATTATTCTCTTGTAAAACGTACTAGCGAACGGTCATTATATATACTTCGCTTTTTTTGTCAAGGGGCTTTTTAGGAACTCAACCTGAAAAAACGCGTTTTCTTTTTTTATGCATGATGGTCGGTTAATGACCTTTTCATTCACTTTGTTCTTTTTGGGACGACGAGATAATATCATAATAGCTGTAAGAAGACGATCAATGCTATTTATGAAAATCATTAGAATATTTTCAATTCATTTCACAGCATAAACAGTTCGATCTTCATTGCGTATTTGTTGACCAATTCCTGGGTCACGCTTACCAAAAGATTCATCCTACACCTTAACCATCACTTGCGTTAACTTCTCTACTGAAAGATTTCTTACTAAAATGAACTTTGGCTCTACACCAATTGCATAGATCAGAATGCCCATTTCCCTCTAACAAAGTGACAAAGGCAGAAAAGGATGGAATTTGCCGCGTGAGCGATAGGTAAGAATCGTGATTCGCATGAAGATATTTTACCCGTTGAGCATGCTATACTGATAAAGACAAGGAGCCATCATGAGCAATATTGGTATCTTGCATCCGGGTGAAATGGGAATTTCAATCGCTGCTTCGGCGATTAACAATGGACATCAAGTCTATTGGATGTCAGGAGGTCGCAGTGACAAGACTCGAGTGCGCGCAGAAAAACAGGGGCTGATCGAGATCAAATCTCTGGTGGAATTCTGTCAAACTTGTGATTTCATAGTTAGCATCTGTCCCCCTCATGCTGCGGAAGGGATTGCCTTGTCTGTAAGCAACGCGGAATTCAGAGGTTACTATTTGGACGCAAATGCGATCTCACCGCAACGTGCTATCAAAATTGGACAGATGTTGGAAAAGAGGGGTATCCAATTTGTAGATGGCGGCATTATTGGCGGACCGGCATGGAAACCAAAAGAAACGTGGCTTTATTTGTCAGGCCAACAGGCTCCTGCAATAACGGGCTGCTTTTCAAATGGACCGCTCGAAACAAAATTCATTGGAGATCAGATTGGAAAAGCGTCGGCATTAAAAATGTGCTATGCCGCATATTCAAAAGGAACAACCGCTCTGCTTGCCGCCATTCTTGCAGCTTCAGAAGCACTCGATGTACGCGAAGAACTTTATCAACAATGGGAATTAGATGATCAAGGTTTTTTTGAACAAGTAAATCGAAGAGTAACGCGTGTCACGGCAAAGGCCTGGCGTTTTGAAGGAGAAATGAAAGAAATTGCAGAGACTTTTCAAGAGGCAGGCTTGCCAGATGAATTCCATCGGGCTGCTGCAGAAATCTATGGGCGCATGTCAATTTTCAAAGATTCTGCAGAAATTCCTTCACTCCAGAATGTATTAAGAGTATTACTTGCAGGATAAAAGATAATTGCCCCATTCGGGGCGACTTTCTTAAAACAGCTCTTGCCTTCCAGACAAAGCCCTCAACAAAGTGTTTTGATCTGCATATTCCAAGTCGCCGCCAACAGGCAGGCCGCGGGCCAAACGTGTGACTTTTACACCCAGCGGTTCAAGATGCTGGCGCAAATAGAGCGCAGTCGCATCCCCCTCCATGCTTGGATTGGTAGCGAGAATCACCTCTTTGATCCCACCTTTTGCCACACGTGCGATCAATTGTTTGATTTTGAGGTCATCCGGGCCGATGCCTTCAATAGGAGATAAGACTCCCTGCAAGACATGGTACTTTCCCTGAAACCCACCGGTACGTTCCAGAGCCAGCACATCCAAAGCTTCTTCAACGACACAGACCAAACTGCCATCCCGCTGTGATGATTCGCACACTTCACAGCGTTCGCGACCCGCTTCAGTAATATTAAAACATTCCTGGCAAAGCGCAGTATTAGCTTTCAACTCTGAAAGCGCAGTTGCCAGATCCTGTGCGACTTCCTCAGGCGCTCGTAAGAAATAGAAGGCCAAACGAGAAGCTGACTTGGGACCAATGCCTGGTAATCGCTCCAGTGCGTTGATTAACAATTGTAAAGATTGAGGTAGGAGCATACGCTATTTATTCTTTATCCTTTTTACAACCAAATAAACGATGGTGCAAATAACAATCAGAATTGAAGAACCCCAGCAAAGCAGGATTGCAATTTCTGATATGCCAAGTCTCATTCAGTATCCTTAGAACGGAAGTCCGCCTGCGAGCGGACCCATCAACTTTTGTTGAAGCTCGCGCGATTGATCAAGCGCCATATTCACGGCGGATAAGACCAAATCCTGCAGCATTTCGGCATCCGCATCTTTCAGGAGGTCGGGGTTGATCTCGACAGACTGACATTTCTGATCGCCTGTCATCACAACTTTGATCGCGCTCCCACCTGCTGTTGCAGTGACCGTTTCGACAGCAAGTTTTTCCTGGGCTTCAGCCAGTTGTTGTTGCATCTTCTGTATTTGCGCCATCATCCCCCCGCCTCCCATTTGCGGACCTTTGTTAAATCCTTTAGCCATAAAAACACCTCGTTATTTGTAAACCGGGATTTGAGAATCGCAAACATGAATTACGATTCCCGCTTGAGGAATCATGTTAATCCTGCATATCTACAATCTCGCCACCATGTTGGATGGCAGCCGCCACCATGCCATCCTGTGAGACGTTCGGCGGAATCTTGCCTTTTGCAGTCGTCACCATGCAACGGACATTTATGTCCACACCAAACTCATCCTTGATCAACTTCTGTATTACTTCGATTTGATCGGGCTTATCAATCTTTGAGACCAGCACATCGCTCGCCAGACCCAAAATGAGCGTCTTGCCTTGTACGTCAATCATCCTCACTGAGTTCAATAACGCGGCGAGATTGGCTTGGGTCTTGGGCAGAGAGGAAGACAAATGCTTCCAGGCTTTGATGATATCGCCCGCATTGACAGTTGAACTTTCAGAGGTGCGCCCTGCGCCAGCAGGTTTTGACTCTTCGCTCGGCGCAAATGTTTGAGGCATGGATTCGGTTTGGGAAACGGTAGCTGGTTGAGGCTTCACATGAGACGCAGCGATTTGCGGAACAGATTCGGCTGGAGCATCCAAAACTTCTGCAAGTGCAAGTTCCAAACTCAGGGAGGGCTGCCAGCCCCCGCGCAAATCTGTCGCAGCGTTGTTGAACGCTTTCATCATGCGCAGGACATCACTCGTTGAAAAAGATCTGGCATGAGCCTGCATCTGCTTCCTGACGTCAGCCGTGGCTTCGACCTGGTTGGCGTTGCCCATTTGAATGAGCATAAGGCCGCGCAGATATTCGACGATCTGACGCGCAAGCGAACGCGGATCGGCACCAGCATCCAGAGCCTTATGAATGGTCTCAAGCCCATGAGCTGGATCATGATCCATGACAGATGAGATGAGGTTCAACACGGTTTGACTTGTGGCCGTGCCCAGCACCGTCTGCGCGAGCGCAAGGGTAATCTTTTCGCCCATAGAAGAAAGTTGATCGAGCAGAGAAATTGCATCCCGCATGCCGCCCGCAGATTGACGCGCGATCTGAATCAGGGCGTCATCGTCTGCCTGGATCTTTTCGACTTTGATGATCATTTTGAGCTGCTTGACGATTTCATCCACAGGCACGCGGCGGAACTCGTGCCGCTGACAACGCGACAAAACAGTGGCTGGAATCTTGTGAATTTCCGTTGTAGCCAAGACAAAGATGGCATGAGGCGGCGGCTCTTCAAGCGTTTTGAGCAATGCATTGAATGCGGCCGTCGAAAGCATATGGACTTCGTCTATGATGTAAATTTTATATTTGCCCTGGGAGGGTGAAAAGTTGATCTTGTCACGCAAGTCGCGGACATCGTCAACGGATGTATTTGAGGCCGCGTCGATTTCAATGAGATCAAGAAAACGATTCTCATTGACCGCTTTACAGTTCTCACACTCGTTGTCAGGCCGTTTCGTAGGATCGGGATTTGTGCAATTAACTGCTTTCGCTAAAAGACGTGCGAGGGTCGTTTTGCCCGTTCCACGAGAACCCGCAAAGAGATAAGCATGCGCAACGCGATCTGCCGCGATGGCATTCTTGAGAGTGGTAACAACATGATCCTGCCCTACAACTTCGTTCCATTCTTTCGGTCTGTATTTTCGGTAGAGTGCTTGTGACATGGTAGCAGCTAGCGATTAGCTTTCAACATTTGGTTCTTATGGCACTTTATATTCTGAACGCGTATGTCCACTCGGATCAAGCAACTGTGCCGTTTCACCAGATTGCCAAATGGGTTCACTTTCACCCCAGTACAAATCGATCACAGTATTTGTTCCGGAAGCGGTATGGATTTGCACGGCTCCATTCGGATGAAGAACCAATTGAGGAAAAACAAAGACATGCCGGTCTTTATCTCTCAACTCCCAGTTGGCCAGATTGATCTGTTCTTCACCTTTATAACTTACAACGACCCACTCCGCATTCAACGTTCCTGCGCCAATCACACTGACAATTTCCACAGGAATATCGATTTGCGGATTTAATGTCGCTTGCGGGGCGGAAACCTGATCCAGGGCGGCGGGCTGAACGGCTGAAATACTCACTGAGCGGTAATTGCGGTCATACCAGAACAGGATCGCGCTCGTCACGCAGACAGAAATGAATATATTCAAAAGCAAGTAAAGGAGGAGTCTGCGGCGGTCCATGGTCTTCAAATCATAGCACAGAATTTCAGTAATTAGTTTTAAAAAAATCCTGCCTCGCGAGCGAAGTGCAGGATTGTCAAATCAATATACTTCTCAAACTACTTGAGTTTTGTCATTACAAAGTCATCGAAAGATACATCTGTTCCGTTGAGTTCCTCACCACTCCAAGCAAAGAGACCAACATTTCCTGACGCATAGGCTGTATCGTTAGCAGAATCAATCTGCTGACCATCCACATATAATGTCAGTGTACCATTATTGCTACAATCCGCGCCGATACGATATGAGTCGGCACCTGGTTTGATCAAGTTGGAATCACCCCACTGTCCGTCATTTGTAAGAAGCGTGTCACCCGCAAATGTATATTTTCCGATGCCATATTTTCCATTGCCGGTAATGGCAAAATAATAAGATGTATTCGTTATTTGGAGATTGCAAATGATCCCAAACGCTCCCGCCGAGTCAGTCGAATGGTTGTATGCAGTCGCTTCAATGTGGACGTTCTCATAGTCTTCACTGCTGGGCGTGCTCCACACGAAATACAAAACTTTGTTGACAGACATTTGCAACGCACCATTCGAATATTTTACTGAATGGTCACCATCGGCACCGATACCCCAGGTATCGCCATCTGAGAAATCATCTTCAATAAGAGCACTACTACCGAACATACTACACGCCAGCAATACGAGAACTAGCAGAGTAAAGGCAATTAACACATTATATAAATTANTTTTCATTTTGCATTCTCCTTANCGATCTTCAAAAGCTGGATGGATCTCTTCCATCCNTTAGCAGTTGGACGCGGTGATAGTNGGATCAAACGAACGCTATGGGAGTTCGGTCATCAGGAAATCATCAAAGGATACATTCGTTGTGGTTGCTTCCTCCCCACTCCAGGTGAACACTGCGATACCGCCACTTGTGTACGAGACATCCGATATTGAAGCGATCTGTTGACCATCCACATATAATGTCAATGTACCATTGCTGCCACAATCCGCACCAACTCGATAGGAGGCAGCATCCTTTGCAATCAAGTCTGAAGAGGCCCAGGCATCATTGTTGGTCAAGAAAACGTCACTTTGATCCGTTGTCGCTTTGGCAATGGCATATTCTCCGGCCGGTGTCATGGCAAGATAATAGAAGGATTTTTTGGCGGAGGCCTGCTGGTTGCACATCAGACCAACTCCTGTTGTGGAATCTGTGCCATTATTAAGCACCGTTACTTCCATGTGCACATTCTGATAATCTTCGTTATTCGGGGTACTCCACACAAAATAGTTCTTGGTAAACACAATGAATTTCAAAGCTTTATTTGCATATTCCACTGAACTATCGGAATCGGTACCAGTTCCCCATTGAGCAGAAGAAAAATCATCGCTTAAGAGAACATTACCGGTACTGGGCTGAGTTGCGGTTGCTGGGCTGTCTGTATTAATGGGTGAGGTATCCGTAGAAGGAGGGACAGCCGTGTTGCTATTTCCTCCCCCAGTCATCGCCTGACAGGCCAACACAGCCAGCGCCAGAGACACAATTGCTAAGATAATTCCAGTATCCCTTTTCATTTTGCACTCTCCTTTATTGATAAAAATATGGGCGCTATTTTAACATCCCAATATTCCAACATAGGTAGTACATCGTGGGGAATTTCGGTATTTAGCGCCTCAGCGACAGAGCGACCCAATCCCCCGTCTGCCTTTGCTCGTTCATTTTCAGACCTTTTCCCTGCGCGGCTTCGATCACGTTTTGCGCCTGCTCTTGCAGGATCCCGCTTAACACAATCATGCCATTATCTTCGATCAATTCAGCAAGACCAGCCTCAAAGAGACGGATGATCACCGGCGCAAGGATATTTGTAACCACAAAAGGTGCTTTTCGAAATGGATAATCGCCCTTCAGAATTTCCTTCACCGAACCAATGCCAAGGATCAATTCATCGCCAATGGAATTTGTATTTGCATTCTCACGTGCATTGTCAATCGATCCTGCATCAATATCCACGCCGAGTGCAGACCTGGCCCCCAGTTTGATGGCCGCGATGGAAAGAATTCCTGAACCACAGCCTACATCAATGACCAGTGACGGGAGATGAGCGACAAATTCTTTTTCCATCAATTCCAAACACAATTGCGTCGTTGGATGTGTCCCTGTACCAAATGCCATACCGGGGTCGATGCGGATTGCGATCCGATTCGGGTCCGGCGAATCCATCCAGGCTGGAACAATCACCAGACGCTCTCCAATAAGGATCGGTTTGTAATGTTGCTTCCAGGCTTCCATCCAGTTTTGATCGGCGATCTCTTTATAAGACGCCACAGGCAGAGGCTGGATCATGCCCAAATAATAAAGTGACTCTTCGAGCTTCTGGCGGGTGGCCTCGATCTGGTCGTTCATCTCCAGATACGCCCGGACGGTGATGGGTCCGGAAGGCGTGCCTGCATCTTCATCGTCCGTATATTTGACGCCCTGCTCCATCATTACACCGCTAAATGCAAAACGTGCCAGCACATCCGCAACCGCTTCCGCCAATTCGCCATTCACTGTGAGGGAAACTTCAAGCCAGTTCATGTGCCACCATTCCGTGTAATCGTTTGATCATTTTAATATCAATAGGTTTAACATCCGGCAGGTTGCTCAATGAAAAATAATCGAAATCAGAGACTTCGTCACTTGGACCAAAAGTTCCTCCTGTAATACTACAAAGATAATACAACCCCACCCGGTCAGGCAGCCATGAGTTGACCAGCAAAAGCTTTTCGATACCGATGCTCAAGCCAGTTTCTTCCCAAACTTCGCGTATCACAGCCTCTTCCGGGTGTTCCCCGTATTCCAAACCACCTCCTGGCAGACCCCAGGGATTGAATCGTTGATATGTTGATTTGACAAGAAAAATATTTTTATCCTCATCGAAAATCACAGCCGCAACAAACACCTGAAATAACGGTCGAATCATTCGGGACAAAATATTTTGAAGCCAGGCTGGAAGGACCCGCCAAATTTTCAGCAATATTTTTTTCATCATAAGGAACGATTATGACACAAAAGGCGTCTCGTGGACGCCCAGGTTAATGGAATAGTTTGAAAGCATGAGGGTATTTATTTAGAAGTATCAACTAACGAGTTGAATGAGGATCGGAATGCCGGGCAACAGAGGAAGCATCCATATGAACGTGACCGTTCAAATCACAATATAGCGAATCGGGAGCACATTCCACACATTCAAGTTGAAGGGTCGCATGAGCAATATTATAGCGATGACTAAGCATTTCATTGATCTGATGTTGAATATCTGCCCCCACGCTGATATGAAGGTCATCTGTAAGGATGTGAGCTGACATGGTCCGCAGGCTTTGTGTCAGACTCCATACATGGATATCATGAACACCAAGCACACCCTCCACTTGCGCAATATCTTTTACCATCGCCTGGACGTCGACATCCCGCGGCGTGGCTTCAAGGAGAATATCAATGGCATCCTTCAAGATGCCCCAGGCATTGTAAAGGATAAGAAAACCGATCAATACACTGACAAGGGGGTCCAACCAATTGGCATTCGTAAAATAAATGATCACACCCGCAATGACTGCTCCAACAGTAGAAAGCACATCCCCCATCAAATGGACAAAGGCCGAGCGCAGGTTGAGATCATGCTCACTGCCCCGATGGACAAGCAACGCAGTCACGAGATTGACGACGACTGCAATAAGGCCGACGCCAATGAGAATGCCCGATTGCACCTCAGGTGGATCCATAAAGCGGCGATAAGCTTCGTAAAAAATGCCAAGTGAGATGAGCACCAATGTTGTTGAGTTGAGCAACGCAACCAGAATCCCTGCGCGGTGATAACCATACGTCTTTTGAGCATTGGCTGGCTGAGAAGTAATGCGAACAGCAAACCAAGTTAAGCCAAGAGCAATGACGTCAGTTAGATTGTGGGCAGCATCGGTGAGAAGTGCCAAACTGTTGGCAAATATCCCCGCTCCCGCTTCGACGATCACAAAGGCAAGCGTGAGAAAAAGTGATAGAGAAAGACGAACTGTTATTTTTTGTGAGGCTTCGCGTAAGTGTGTATGTGAAGATTTGGTTTCCATATTCTCTTTAACGAATCTTCCTATCCGTGTTCTATGTGCTCAAGCCCCAGACGATAAAGTTTTGCAACATGATCATCATCCAGGGCATAAAAAACCTGTCGCCCATTTTTGCGACTGCGTACCAACCGCAATTGGCGTAATCCACGCAATTGATGTGACACTGCCGACTCAGTCATTGTGAGTTGAGCCGCGATATCACCAACGTTCAGTTCGCTATCCAGCAAGACGGAAATGATCCGTAAACGGGTTGGGTCGCTGAGGGCGCTAAACAGGTCAGCCAGGTGGGTGGAGGTTTGTTTCTGCAGCAACATAATAAATATATGAATAATTGCTCAAGTATTCATAATTATAGCATAAAGAAAGAGAACCGTCAAATGACAATTCTCTTAAGTCCAATTACTTTTATTATATTTTCCGCGCTTTCAACTCTTTGTGGTTCAAATCAATACGATTTGGATCGACGAAATAGGCTCGATACATAACTTCCCCGGAGAATTCAAGCATAGTTTTGAGTCGTTTGTAAATGGCTTCTCGTTTCACTCGAGATAAAGCTTTTTCAGAGTCAACCCATTCTACTTGTGAGCTTTCCTCACTGATTTTAGGCTCTCCGGAAACATATTCACAAATAAAATCCATATTTACAATCGAAGGCGTACGAGTATTTGAATAAATTCCAACTAAGGATTTGACCTGTACAATAACTCCTGTTTCTTCGAATACTTCTCGTTCAAGAGCATGAGGGATTGTTTCGCCCTCCTCGACTTGTCCTCCTGGAAATTCCCAGTCGCCACAGCGCGGACTTTTTATCAGTAAAACCTGGCCTTGCGAGTTAGTTACAAGTCCGCCAGCAGCAACAATATGCATTGGATAGTTATTGGTCATACATAATTTATAACATTAAACAAAATGAGCGGACATTCTGTCCACTCATTGCTTTCTGCATCTGACATCATCCACCCAGCGCTTCATTCAACCAATCCAAAAATCCTTTTTCCTGCGGTTTGACGGTTGTTCCCAAACTCTCGGCCAGTTTCTCGAACAATTCACGTTGTTCCTTCGTGAGCTTGGTTGGCACCGCTACATTGACGATCACTAACTGATCGCCCCGTCCATTGCGACGTAGATGTGGAACACCTACATTCCTGATATGAAAAACTTTTCCAGACTGGGTACCGGCGGGAATTTTCAATTTTTCATCGCCATCCAGTGTGGGGACCTCAACTTCCGCGCCAAGCACAGCCTGCGCAACATTGATATCAAGGTTCAGCAGAATATCGTTCTCGCGGCGTTTGAAGAATTGATGCGGCCTCACATCCAGGACAAGGAACAAACTTCCGTTCGGTCCACCAAAGACTCCAGGACCGCCCTCCCCTGCCAAGCGGATCTGCGTCCCCCCGTCCACACCGGCGGGGATCTGAACTTTCTTTTTGATGGTCTTACGTTCCAGTCCACCGCCATGACAGGTTTTACAGGGTGACGCAATGGTCTCACCGCGCCCATTACAGGTTGGGCAGGTGGTGGTTTGCACCATCTGACCTAAAAAGGTCTGGCGCACCTGACGGACTTCGCCCTGTCCATTACAAGTGGAGCAGCGAATTGGTGTTGTGCCCGGTTCTGCACCCGAGCCGTTACAACGCGAGCAGATTTCTTCGCGCTGGAACTCGATCTCTTTCTCAATCCCGAAGACTGCCTCTTCAAAGGTGAGTGAAACCTGCATCTGCAGGTCGCGGCCGCGACGCGGCGAACGACGGGAACTACCGCGGGTCGAGAAGCCGAACTGCCCGAAGAGTTCCTCGAAAATATCGCCAAAGTCTGCGGTGTAATCATGGAATCCACCACCCATGTTGCCAAGTCCCTCTTTGCCAAAGCGGTCGTAGCGAGCACGCTTCTCCGCATCCGAAAGGACGCCATAGGCTTCATTGATCTCTTTGAACTTTTCTTCAGCACCATCCTCTTTGTTCACGTCAGGATGATATTGACGCGCGAGTTTACGGAACGCGGCTCTGATCTCGTCATTGCTTGCGCTCCGTCCCACGCCAAGGACTTCATAGTAATCGCGATTGCTCATAATTTAAGAGAGACTAGAAAGCAGATGACTAATCTCTAGTCTCTGATCTTTATTCCTTCACTTCACCTTCTACCACATCCGGTCCCGCTTCTGGTTCGGGGTTTGGATTCGTACCCGATCCCCCCGTTTCGCTCCCAGGCACATTTGGTTCCTGATAGACAGCCGCCCCAATCTTTTGAATGACCTGACCTAACGCCTCTGTGGCAGATTTGATCGCGGCAACATCTTCACCTTCTGAAGCCTTCTTCACGTCCGCGACCTTCGCCTCAACCTCAGACTTCGTATCGGCAGGGACTTTATCGCCAAAGTCCCTCAGGGCCTTTTCAGCCGCGTAGGCGGTATTATCCGCATTATTGCGCGCTTCGATGAGTTCCTTGCGTCTACGGTCTTCCTCGGCGTGTAACTCGGCATCCTTGCGCATCTTCTCGACTTCAGATTCTGAAAGGCCAGAAGAAGCCGTGATCGTGATATGTTGTGAACGGCCGGTTGCTTTATCCTGTGCCGTGACTTTCAAAATGCCATTTGCATCGATATCGAATGTCACTTCGATTTGCGGCATGCCGCGCGGGGCGGGAGGAATCCCATCCAGGATGAACTTGCCCAGTGACTTGTTATCAGCGGCCATGGGACGTTCACCCTGCAGGACATGGATTTCCACTTGGGTCTGGCTATCGCTCGCAGTAGAAAAGACCTGACTACGGCGGGTTGGGATGGTCGTATTGCGTTCAATTTGTCGCGTAGCAACAGCACCCAACGTCTCAATGGACAGCGACAGCGGAGTCACGTCGAGGAGAAGGATGTCCTTCACTTCGCCGCCCAGCACACCTGCCTGGATTGCCGCACCGATCGCGACGACTTCATCAGGGTTTACGCCTTTATGAGGCTCCTTGCCAAAAAAGGCGCGCACACGATCCTGCACAGCCGGCATACGGGTCATGCCACCCACCATCACCACTTCGTTGATGTCACCTGCTGTCAAACCAGCGTCGGACAAGGCTTGTTTAAGGGGAGCAATGGTTCGGTCGACCAGATCGGCAGTCAATTGTTCGAGCTTGGCACGCGTCAGCGTCATCACCAAATGCTTGGGACCGCTTGCATCCGCTGTCAGATAAGGCAGATTGATTTCCGTTTGCATGGTAGTGGAAAGTTCGATCTTGGCTTTTTCCGAAGCCTCTTTCAGACGCTGTAATGCCTGACGATCATTATGCAGATCAATGCCATTATCCTTCTTGAACTGCTCGATCAGATAATCCATGATGCGCAGGTCAAAGTCATCGCCACCCAGGAAGGTATCCCCGCTGGTCGCGCGCACCTGGAAGACTCCATCCCCCACATCCAGCACGGAAATATCAAACGTTCCGCCCCCGAGATCATAAACGGCGATCACTTCATTTTTCTTTTTATCAAGTCCATAAGCCAGAGAAGAAGCCGTTGGCTCATTGATGATGCGAAGCACTTCGAGACCCGCGATCTTGCCGGCATCTTTTGTGGCATTGCGCTGAGCATCGTTGAAGTAGGCCGGGACAGTAATAACAGCTTGTGTGATCGGTTCACCCAGATACGCCTCAGCATCGCGCTTGATCTTGGCGAGGATCATCGCTGAAACTTCGGGCGGTGAATAATCTTTTTCATCGAGCTGCACGCGTACATCGCCGTTTGCGGCTTCATTAACTATATAAGGGACGCGCTTCTTAGTGCGTTCCACTTCCGCATCATCGGCCTTGCGACCCATAAAACGTTTGATCGAAAAGATCGTATTTTGTGGATTCGTAATGGCCTGATTGCGCGCCACCCGCCCGACCAGACGTTCATGATTTTTGTTCACTGCCACAACAGAGGGGACGAGCCGCTCACCTTCAGCAGAAGGAATTACAACCGGTTCGCCACCTTGCATCACCGCGGCGACAGAATTGGTGGTGCCAAGATCTATACCAATGATTTTTGCCATAAGTTCAATTCTCCTATGATTATGTCATCGTGATTCTTTGAGGAGCAACCCTTGCTCAAGAGGAGATTGCTGCGCTACGGTCGCAATGACATGAAAATTTCTTTATTGTGCCACTCTCACCAACGCAGGTCGAATCACGCGCTCGCCGAGCATATATCCGTTTTGGACAACGCCGATCACGTGTCCACTTTGCACGCCATCCGCAGGCTCATGCGAGATCGCTTCATGAAAATTCGGATCAAACTCAACGCCCAGAGCCTCAATTTTCTTCACGCCTTCGCTTTCCAGCATGTTTTGAAGTTTGCGCGCAATCAGTTCAATCCCTGCGGCCCAGGGATCATCCGTAAGACGGTTTTGCAGGGCGCGCTCCAGGTCATCCAGCGCGGGCAAAACTTTTTTGATGATGTCGCCCTTCATCGAAATGTACGTCATTTCGTTATCGCGCTCCAGGCGTTTTTTATAGTTCTGGAATTCCGCCTGAGAGCGCAACCAGCTATCCCTATACTCGGACGTTTTGGATTCGGCCTCTTCGAGTTTCTTTTTCAGCGCGTCAACTTCTGCCGATAACTGTTCCGCCCCTGAAGACGTGTTTTCAGAAACGTCGTTAGACGTGGCCACAGCTTCGGCTTTGTTCTCGTCCATTTCTTCCTCGTGTTGATGTTTCTTTTTTTCGGTCATACTTTCACTCTCATGATTCGATTTTCGAGAATCAGAATTCGGAATTTTGTAACAGACAAAAGCACAAGTTTCGAATTCCGCTTCTCGTTTATTCACCAGAAATGGTGTCATTCACTAGGTCACTTAATAATCCCGCGACGAATCGTACAGTTGGAATGGTCCGTGCGTAGGACATTCTCATGGGACCCAGCACACCCAATGTCCCTGTCGCTAAACCTGGAACACCGTAGCGGGCAATCACCATGGAACACTGACGCAATTCTTCCCAGCCGCCTTCACCGCCGATGAACACCTGCAGGCCGCCCACATTGCTGTTGGTTGCTGTCCGCGCGATCAAATCCTGCAAGGTGGAGCGTTCTCCAAAGAGCTTTAAGGCGCGGCGTGCTTCATCCGATTCAGCAAACTCAGGTTCAGCCAGAACATTGCTCAAGCCATCGGTGTAAATCTCACCAGAGGCGCGGTCCGCTGTGCGACGCATATCTTGTACGATGAGAGTCAGAATATCCTGATCGAGAGCATCTGAACGAGTTGGAAGGGCCGCGATGGCGTCCACTGCCTGACCAGCCAAAAGTCCGTTAAGACGCGAGGCGGTTTGGCTCAGTCGTTCCTGTGAAACAGGTTCCGCCAAAGTTAAGATCTGCTGGCTGACCTCGCCTCCGACCATCACCATCACCATCAGAACCTGCCGTCCCTGTGTGGAGATCAACTCGATGTGTTTATATTTTGCCTTATCCGTATGAGGTGCAGTGACAACCGAAACACCCTGCGATTGATGCGCCAGGATGGAAGCCGCCAGCGTCATCCATTGGTCGACATCCGCGGGTGATTGATGAAATTGATGTGAAATGGTCGCTTGCACCGAAGCAGGCAACTCCGCCTTATTCATCATATGACTAACGAAGTAGCGATAGCCCTCTTCCGTGGGGACACGTCCAGCCGAGGTATGGGGCTGGCGCAGATAACCCATCTCGGTCAGCGCGCCCATCTCATTGCGGATGGTCGCCGAGGAAAGGTTGATGCGATAATGCTCCGCCAGCCGCTTCGAGCCAACCGGCTGAGCGGATTCAATGTAGTCACGGATAATTAATAGAAGCAGAGTCTTCTGGCGTTCGGTCAGTTCAGGCATTTTTCACACAGTTAGCACTCTCGATTTGAGAGTGCTATTCAAAGGTAAATAATAATATCATGTGCGAAAGAAGGACGTCAATAAGAGAAGTATAAGAAAAAGCCCATCACTATTGTAAGCGATGGGCTTTTATAGGCTGAGAGGCCTATGGATTTTGTACGGGTCGCCAGGCAGGATCAAAATCAATTTTGGGATCATTCGTCAGACGTGTCCGACCGCTGCCTGTAACCGTCATAAAATAGATGTCGCGGTTCCCATCCCCGTCCATGCCTTCATAGACGATCCAAAAACCGTCGGGAGAAAATTCCACATCCTCAATCGGAGTGATGAAATTCATGCGGCGCGCATCCTGGCTTAAGTCTTCATAGTCAATTCTCATGAGCCAGGGACGAAACGCGCCCAAACGTCGCTGACTAAAAAAGATCGTCCTTCCATCCGGCGACCAGGCTGGCAGGTAATCCCACAGGTCCTGCCCGCTGCGGACCAGCTGAACGGCTTCCTGGCCGTTTGAGTTCATTGACCAGACCTGATACGTCCCAACCCGTTTGACCGTGTAGACGATCTTTGTTCCGTCTGGTGACCAGAAGGCCTGACTGCTCTCGATCGAGTCAGTTGTATTTGTCAAAAGCGTAACAGTAAGCGAATCAATGTCCAATGCATAAATCTGCCTAAATCCGCCACGCACCGATGTGAAAGCAATTTGCTTTCCATCTGGCGACCAGGCAGGTTCGAAATCTGAACCAGGCGAGGCCGTTAATTGCTTCAAGTCTGTTCCATCGGCATTGATCATATACAAACTTGATTCGTTATAAATCGTTTCAAAAATTTCACCACGACCCAGGCATGGCGAAATAAATACTAAGCGCGTGCCATCCGGCGCCCAGGACGGCTGACAAGCGCCATTATCCATATTGGTGAGTTGCGTCAGGTTTGTGCCATCTGCATTGACAAGATAAAGTTGCGGAACGACGGAACGAGAGGAGGCAAACACAATCTGACCCGATCCGCCTCCTACTGAGGTTGCAACGGGAATGGTTGTACTGCCCAGTGTTGGTGTGGACTCCGCAGCGGGCTGGCGTGTCGCCGTGGCAGTGAACGCAGCAATACCGGTGGGTTGGATAAGAAGGGGAGTAACCGTTGGCAACGGCAGTGAGGTCTCTGTTGCAAGAGGGACCGCTGTGAACGATTGAGAGGTTGGTAGAAAGGGCAAGCTTATATTTCGCAGAGGACTCAACAAACTCATCATTTGTGCCGGCACAAACTGCGGTGTGAACCACACCGCACCCACAATTGCCAAAGATAGCAACAGCAAAGTCCACAATAAGATTGTTAATACGCGGCGACCCTTTCGTTTTCTGCGGCGAGGTTTGAAAACCGGTAACTCCTCGGCCCGCACCGCCTCTTTTCCATTTCCCGATTTGTAATCTACCGGGTTCGAGGCTTTCTCGATCGCGCTCTGCTGGAGTTCCTCCATGACATCCGGTGGTGGAGGCTCGACCATAAAATCGCCCGGTAAAAGCTGCGTCTTTGTTTTTGATCCAAGCAACGAACGTTTAAACTCTTCCGCGTTCTGAAAACGATCCGCAGGGTCGATCCCCATTGCCTTTTCAATGGACGCAGCAAACCGCCTTGAAACTTTGCTGTTGCGTTTGCGCAATGGGGTAAGTTGTGTGTTATCCATGGCGCGCGCTAGACCATCTTCAGGGATGATGCCGCTCAATGCAGCATAGAGTGTTGCGCCCAGGGAATAAATATCAGTACGTGGATCAGTGCGCGCGGTGCCATATTGTTCCGGCGGTGAATACCCAGGCGTCATGGCGCGTGCACCAGTCGTGGTGGCCTGGCTTCCATGCAGCACTTTGGCAAGGCCAAAATCCACGAGGAAAATATGACCATCGGGCGTGATCTTGACGTTGCCCGGTTTAATATCACGATGCAAAATAGCAGGCTTGCGAGTATGAAGGTAAGCCAGCGCATCACAAAGCGCCGCGCCAATCAGAATGGCTTCATCCTCTGTAATATTCCCCATGCGTTCCATACGCTGGCGTAAATCCTCCCCCTCAATGTAATCCATCACCAGATACTGCCCCTGATCTCCAATCACAAAATGGTCAGTGACGCGCGGCAGATTTGGGTGGCGCAAATTTGCAAGAATGACCGCTTCCAGACGGAATTGTCGCGCATATTCATCGGTGGTGAACAAGTTTTCCTTGACAGCCACATCCACGCCGAGGTTTTCATCCACCGCCCGATAAACAGATCCCATTCCGCCCTGGCCGAGGATTTCAACAATGCGATATCGCTTATGTAATAACGCGCCACGTTCAAGGGTCATGAATTCGCAACGTCTCCCAAAAAAATTGCCGTAGACCTGGGATTATAACAGAGGCAGGACCTACATCTTGGGCTGGCCTGCTAATTTGAAATGAAAAAACAACCAAGGTGTTCCCGCCATTATCCAAAGACCAACCAGAGGATAACGGATTTAACGCAAGATTAATGGGAGGAATGTTTCGCCGCCCGGGAAGATCTCCCCCAGCCCAGACCAAAGGATCATAATTCCGATAAATCTGCAAAGTTAGACGAATCTAAGAGTTCAAAAAAGCTCGTACAAATCTTTTTATCTGCGTTATCATCCTTATTGAAAAACCCCTCTACAGTACTGGACGATAAGTTTTTTTCTATTGTAAACTCAGAAAATGGAAAAGTTACACTTACAGCAATCTCGTTGGTGGGACTGGGCGGCCATTGGTCTGCTCTTTGTTCTTTTAGAGACTGTTGCCTCGCGTCTCGTCGCCACCACATGGACTCCGTTCCTTTATCTCATCCAAACCTTTACCTACCTGGGATTTGTGGTGGGTACTGCGCTTGGATACAGTCATTTCCGGCGGGGTACCGTCCGCTTGTTAACCTTCATCTACATGCTGCTCATGCTGCCACTCCAATGGACTCTGGTCATTGATCAGCACGCGTCTTTGGAGGAGCAGCTCGCCAGCGTAGCCGGACGATTATTCTTCTCCACCTCTGATTTCTTTGCCCGCCGACCGGTGGAAGATCCGCTTTTCTTTGTGGCATTGATGTCGATCACATTTTGGATTATCAGTTCCTGGGCAGCCTTCACGCTCGTACGCAATCAGAATTACTTAGGGTCCGTTCTGCCGGCTGCAATTGGTTTGATCATTATTCAGAACTATGACAGTGGGATTCCAGGACGCCTGTGGTTTTTGGCATTCTTTGCTTTCATTGCATTACTTCTACTCGGACGCCTGCAATATTTGCAAAATAAAAGTTCGTGGCGTGCTCGGCGTATTTTCCTTTCGCCCGATAACAGCGTTGATCTGACCAGTAGCATGGCGATTGCGGCAGGTCTGATCATCGTCGTCGCCTGGACTGCCCCGGCTTCTCTATCCAGCATGAAGTCTGCGGTAAAGACCTGGAATCAAATCACACGTCCCTGGCGTGCGTTCACCGATAATATGGAAAATGCGGTCAGCGCGCTGGAGTCGCCCAGCGGCGGGACGCGCGGTCAATTCTTCGGCTCACAGCTTGCCCTCGGACGAGGTTTCCCGCTGTCAGATGCCGTGATGTTTAAAGTGGAAACACCGGAGATTCCCTTTGATCAAAAACCGCCGCGCTATTACTGGCGCGGACGCACCTACGACCGCTTTGTAAATGGACAGTGGTCTACCAGTGGCACGGTCCGCGAAGAATATTCTCCGGAAGTTACCAATCCTTTTAATGTGAATATACCGCAGATAGCTCCTGCCCATTTTGTTTTCAACACCGGCAAGACAACATTTTCGTTGCTCTATTCACCGGCTGAACCGATCTGGGTCAGCCGGCCTGGGATCACATTTGCAACGCCTGCTCTCAATGGCAAGGACATTGTCGCATGGCATGCCTACCCCGCCTTGAGAGGCGGAGAGGCCTATCAGGTGGATGCGATATTGAGCAACCCCAATCGGCAGCAGTTGGAAGACGCAGGCACAGCTTATCCAGAATGGGTGGCGCAGAAATATCTTCAACTGCCCAAATCTTTTTCCCCTCGTATCAAAACCCTTGCCACTGTGCTCACCACCGATGCCAAGACACCTTTCGAGAAGGCAATTTTTATTACTCGTTACTTACGGGAAAATATCAAATATGCTGAGACCATCCCGGAAGTGCCGCGCGGGAAAGATCCTCTTGAATGGGTATTATTTGAATACAAACAAGCTTACTGTGTTTATTATGCCTCCTCTGAGGTGCTTATGTTACGCTCGGTGGGGGTGCCCGCCCGCATGGCAGTTGGCTTTGCCCAGGGTCAGCGCGAGGGGAATAGCAACAACTATACAGTACGCAGATTAAACGCGCACGCCTGGCCGGAGGTCTATTTCCCCGGAATCGGGTGGGTGGAATTTGAACCCACCGCCGGTCAGGCACCGCTCGACCGACCACTTCCACCTCAAGATCCTACGGATGCAAATAATCCCAATCCGCTTAATGATCTGCGAACCGAGGACAACCGGGATTTCGCCGGCCGCGAACAGATCGATGAAGGCGTGCCCGTTGAAGCACCCGCCCCGGTCTTTCCGACTCTCTACCTGATTCCGTTATTAGCCATTGCTCTGGGCCTGGCAGTTTTTCTCAGTCAGCGCTATGGGCTGACCGCGCGCGTCCCTGTCCTTCTACGCGCCACCATCGAGCGGACGGGCATCGAGGTGCCAATCTGGGTCACTCGTTGGGAAAAGTGGGTGAAACTTTCTCCCATTGAAAAGTCTTTTGAAAGCGTCAATTTCGCACTCCGTTATCTCGGTCAGCCTGTGCCGGTCCACACTACCCCCATCGAACGAGCTGCAAAACTGACACGCATCCTGCCCGAGAAGGCAGATGAAATCAAAATCCTTCTGGACGAACATCAAACATCCCTTTATACTTCCAGAATTGCAGACGTCACACAGGCCCGCCGCGCTGCACTCAACCTGCGCATGCAAGTGATCCTCGAACGGATACGTTATCTTTTTTTCGGCAAGCCCATGCGTTAATTTTTTTTATTCTATAAGCAGATGGGCTTGAGAGTGCGAAGGAAATCTCATGGATACAGCCAAGACCAAGCCCATCTCTGTTAATGAGCAAGTCATTATTGTTACCCAGCAATTTGCCAAACTGCGCAATTCGCTAGATTCCAAGCAAACTCCTGAACTCATAGAGGGATTGAAAAGCCTCGAAAACTCCCTTGAGCGTATCAGCGAGATCCTCATCCCGTTCGAACAGCGATTTAGTCATTTGCAAGCCCTGGCCGGGATCGGTCAGGTCGTCAACTCCACGCTCGAAGTTGACGAAGTGCTGCAGATCGTGATGGATACCATCGTCCGCTTAATGGGCGCAGAACGCGGCTTCCTCATGCTGCGTGATGAACGCGGCGAAATGGCGACTCGGATCGCACGCAACTGGGAACAGGAATCCATCAATAAAAACGAATTTGCAATCAGTCGCACAATCGTGGGACGTGTGATCAATGGAGGGGAAGCTGTGCTCACTACCAACGCGCGCGAAGACCCGCGCTTTGGCGGGCAGGAAAGCATCATCGCCTTTAATTTGCGTTCAATCTTATGCGTGCCCCTGATAGTCAAATCAGAATTGATCGGTGTGATCTACACCGATAATCGTATTCGATCGGGCATTTTTTCGGAATCAGACCGCGATCTATTGATTGCTTTTGCGAATCAAGCCGCTGTTTCCATTGAGAATGCACGTTTATTCTCCTCACTCAAACGCACACTCGAGGAAGTGACTGAGCTCAAGAACCTCATGGACGATGTTTTTGCATCCATCGTGTCTGGAGTTATCACCGCGGATGTGCAGGATCAAATTACCCTTTGTAATAAAGCCGCATCCACTATTTTGGGACGCGCCTCCGCGGAGATCGTTGGGATGCCTCTCGGCGAAATCATGCCTACCTTCGCAAAAGACATTCTGCCGCGCCTGGATGCAGTCCGCAAAAATGACCAACCTGTAGTAGGACTTGAACTCAGCCAGACCCTGCCCGAGCGCGGCAACGTGGATTGGCGCTTCAATCTTTCTCCACTTAAAGATGCAGGACAAAAGACCCAGGGCGTGGCGATCGTGCTCGATGATATGACCGAACAAAAAAAGCTTGAAGCACAGCGCAGTTTATTACAGCGTATGGTGTCGCCCGCCGTGCTCGATCAAATTGACCCGAACAGTTTGCAGATCGGTGGCAAAAAAGTATATATCACCATCCTCTTCGCAGATATTCGCGGCTTCACTGCTTATAGTGAACAGCACTCGCCAGAAGAATTGGTGGCCGTTTTGAATCGTTATCTCGCCGCGGCTGCAGACGCAGTGCTTGCCAATGAAGGCACCGTGGATAAATTCCTCGGCGACGCGGTCATGGCCTGGTATAACGCGCCGCTCCCCCAACCCGATCATACGCTGCGTGCCGTGAAATCGGCAATAGCCATTCGGGATGCGGTGGCAGCCTTACATACCGAGCTGCCCAAAGAAGCTCATCTCAACTTTGGCGTTGGCATCCATTACGGTGAAGCGGTATTGGGATGGATTGGCACAGAAAAACGGCTTGAATACACAGCCATCAGTGATAGTGTCAATACAACAAAACGCATCCAGGAAAACTCAGCCAAGAATCAAATTTTGATCAGCAGAGAGGCATATGATCGTGTGAGCAATGAAATTCACGCGAAACCGTTTGTCCCGCTTTCGGTCAAAGGCAAGACACAGCCCCTGGAAGTGTATGAAGTATTAGAGCTAAAGTGAACGGAGACGAAAGATCGACAAGCAATCATTCGTCATTGATTAAATCAAAAGAGGTCAATGAGTATTCATTGACCTCTTTCAGTTCCCATTGTTTACCAAACTCTACTCACAAAACTCACCAACTGCTCCAACCCCTGTACGATGGGCGGGGTATTAATATATTCATGGATCGTATGAGCGCTGCCGCCTGTCGTCACGCCCAGCACAAGCGCGGGATAGCCTTTGCTCAAGGGAACATTCGCATCTGTGGAACCTGAGATCAGTCCCGGCTCCAATCCCTGGGCACGCAGACAGTCCTTCGCCAGAATGACCAACGGATGAGCCACAGAGATTTCTCCGGCCGAGCGTTGACCAATTACCTGCGCTTCGATGCTTACCCCCGTTCTGTTGGCTTTGTGCATCAATTTTTCGGCTACTGAGATCAAATTTGCCAAAGATTCCTGCCCCTCTGAACGCAAGTCCAGGTCGAGAGAGGCCTCAGAGGCAATTACATTGACTGAGGTGCCACCTGAAATCTTCCCCACATTCATTGTGGTGCGGGGATGACTCGGCAATTCAAGTGAGGACAATGCTACCACCAGCTTTGCCAGCTCATGCACGGCGGAAGGTTGACCATAATCTGACCATGAGTGTCCACCAGGCGTGCGCGCCGTGACGCGATAGCGTTTGACCCCTACCGCGCGATGATACACATGTCCCAATGCCAGTCCTTCAAGAACAAGGTAGGCCTGCACGTCTCCACCAAACCGATCGACAACAGCCTTCATCCCACGCAGGTCACCTAGTCCCTCTTCTCCAATGTTGGCGACGAACCATATATCCCCGCGTGGTTGAATATTCCGCTCGCGCAAAGACCATAGTAAACCGAATAAGGTCGCGACGCCCAGAGAGTTATCTCCAAGCCCGGGTCCATGGATCAGTTCGGAGCCCCGTGTGACCCGTAAATCTGTCTCGGCTGGAAAAACCGTATCCAAATGCGCGCTGATAATCAGCGGCTTCCCCTCCCCTTTTCCACTCAGTCGAGCAAACACATTACCGGTTTCATCGATACAGACCTCAGTCAATCTCTCCGCGAGGAACAACCCTTGTACGAACTCTGCTCTCTTCTGTTCCTGGAACGTGGGCGCAGGAATTTGCTGGATCTGAATTGCAAGTTCAATCGCACGGTTCACAACATCATTGTTCACACGGCCCTCACCATATTTCTCAACGCACCCAGGCGCGCCTCTGCAAGCCCGGGCAACACATCCAATGGATAGAACGCGCCGCTGCCCTCCAGCTTCAATGAAGCCGATACATTGCCGTACAACACGCCCTCCAGCGGATCATAATTTTTACAATAGCCCGCCAGGAAGCCTCCACAGAAGGCATCGCCTGCGCCAGTCGGGTCGGCAAGGCGTGCAGGATACGCCGGGATTTCCCATTTCCGTTTGTTATTTGCATCATAAAGCAGTTGACCGCGTGAGCCACATTTGATCACCACATACTCGCAGCCATACATCGAAACGGCCTCTGCCATTTTCCAAAGATCATAGGTTTCACCCCAAAACAAATTACACAACTCCTCCTGTGAAGGAAGGAAAGCTGTCACACCATTGAGCAGAGCCGGCAATTCGCGGCGCGCGGTTCGCGTCATGGTAGCCGGTCCGGGATCCAGCACGAACGTATGTACACTGCCAAGTTTCATGCCTGCGATCAATTGAGTCTGCGTGACGAGATCCATTGGACACAATAGTGCAGCCCGGGCGGTTAGGTAATCGTTCGGAATATCGGTCACAATCAACATGCTTTCGCGCTCGGGCTTCTTTTTATCATCGGGAGGCTGATATCCAAGCAGGGATTTGGGAAACGTCATGTCGCGCCGCGCAAAGTGAGAAACCGGGTTGATGCGGTTCGCTTCAAAGGATTCACTATAGGCCACGAACTCTCTTACATCCAGGTTCTTAGAAATAATACGAATACCGGAAGTATCAAACCCGCGCGACATACAGTGATTCAACCACTCACGTGGATAGTCATTGCCTACACGCCCCACCAAGCCAATTTCTGATTCCCATACCCGAAGCCCGGCGGCTGCATAAAGCAAACTTCCACCGGCCACGTCAAGCCGTGGATGGCCAACAGCCGGTAAAAGATATTCGCGTGTCAACTGACCAAAAACTAAAAACTGGGTCTCCATGGTTAGGCAATTATAAAAGAAAAGGTGACAGCCCCCTGAGACTGTCACCTGATTAAACGGAATCTCGCAGAACGATAATTACTCAACAAATGGGTTCGACGATACTGCGGAATGTTGCATCTGCTCCGCTGGGAGGAGAAAAGTGAAAGTGCTGCCTTTCCCCTCTTCACTTTCCACCCAGATCCGCCCGCCATGTAATTCGATCAGGGCCTTGGCAACGGCGAGTCCCAATCCCATGCCTCCATACCGGCGGGTGAGGTGAGATTCAACCTGGAAGAATCGTTCAAATACGCGCGGCAGATCCCGGGCAGGAATGCCAATCCCATCATCGCTCACAGTGACTTTGAAATAACCGGCGTCCTCCTCAACTTTCACGGTGACATGACCATTCAATTCGGTAAATTGGAGCGCATTCTTCACCAAATTGCTTAAAGCAATGCCAAGCTTGACTTCATCCGCATCCAAATAAAACGGAGATTCCCCCAGTTCAGCTTTTAGAGTAATTTTTCTGGCGTTCGCCTCATCCTGAAATGTCAGGATCACATCCTCTACGATTTTCGCCAGTGAGACTTTTTGATTGCGAACACGCGCCGCGCCCGTTTGAACATTATCCACATCGGAAAGATTCTCAACAATCTCTTTGAGTTTCGTGGCATTGCGAATGATCATGTCGAGTTGTTCGGCGTAATCTGTGCCTGCCATCTCACGCAGGAACGTGGCATGACCGAGGATCAAGCCGAGGGGCGTCCGAAGTTCGTGGGAAGCAATCGCGATAAAGTCCGTTTTGAGGCGTTCCAGTTCTGCAAGTTCGACACTGGTTGCGCGCACCTTTCGCTGAAGCGTGAAGTTTTGCATCGCCTGCGCGGCCAGCGCGCCCAGTGTTTCCAGAATGGTGAGGTCTTCTTCGGTATAATGTGCGTTGTCTTTTTTATTCAGTGCTTCCAGCACGCCGACGACTTCACCGCGCACCATGAGCGGGACTGCAACGAGAGAGTTTGTATCATGTCTCGTGACGCGGTCAACCACTTTAAAATGACGCTGATCCATCATTGCATCCTGAATGATCAACGGCTGGCCGCGGCGGTATACCCAGCCTGCCGCACTTCCATCCAGCGGAACGCCCATGGGTCGCAGCAGGTCGCGTTGAAACCAATGCATTGCAAGGAAACGCAATTCCTCAGCAGCTTCATCATATTCAAGAATGGATGATAACTCGCTATTGGTCAGCTCGGTAGCTTCATTGATAACAGTCTGTAAAAAAGATTCGAGATCGGGTGCCGTGGTTAAACCCCGCACAACTTCCAGCAATCGTTCCAGATGATCGATGCGCTCGTTGGTGGTCATTGAACGCATTATACAACATTGATTGCTTAAAAGAACAGGTATTTTGTTGTAATCAGCTAAATTGACCAATTCACATATAAGGAGATCTCATTTCATGGCAAGTAAAAAGGTACGTGTCGCAATTATTGGCGTCGGAAACTGCGCCTCCTCACTCGTACAAGGTGTTCAATTCTATAAAGACGCGGCAGACGATGCCCTCGTTCCCGGTATCATGCACCCACGCCTCGGTGGATATCACATCCACGATATGGAATTCACAATGGGTATTGACGTCAATGTCACAAAGGTCGGTAAGGACCTCTGTCAAGCCATCTTTGCTGAACCTAACAACACCTACAAATTCGCGGATGTTCCCCAACTCAATGCCCCAGTGGTACGCGGCATGACCCACGATGGTCTTGGCAAATATCTTTCAGGAATGATCACGAAGGCGCCCGGACCGACAGCCGATATCGTCAAACTGCTCAAAGATACAAAGACCGATGTGGTTGTCAACTTCCTGCCTGTTGGTTCTGAGATGGCAACCAAATGGTATGTGGAGCAGGCCATCGAAGCAGGCTGCGCGTTTGTCAATGGCATTCCGGTGTTCATTGCTTCTTCTGAATATTGGGCAAAGCGATTCCGCGACGCGAAACTTCCAATTCTGGGAGATGACATCAAATCCCAGGTCGGCGCAACGATTTTGCACCGTCAGCTCGCCACCCTTTTCATTGACCGCGGGGTACGCATCGACCGCACCTATCAACTCAACTTCGGCGGCAACACAGATTTCCTCAACATGCTTGAACGTGAACGTCTGGAAAGCAAGAAAATTTCCAAGACGAACGCAGTGACAAGCATGATCCCCTACGATCTCGGTCATGATAACGTCCATGTTGGCCCCTCGGACCACGTGCCCTGGCTCACCGATCGCAAGTGGGCCTATATCCGCATGGAAGGCACAACCTTCGGCGATGTGCCGCTCAACATAGAGGTCAAGCTCGAAGTATGGGACAGCCCCAACTCAGCAGGCGTGATGATCGATGCCATTCGCTGTGCGAAGATCGCGTTGGATCGGAAATTGAGCGGACCTATTGTTGGGCCCTCTTCCTATTTTTTCAAGACACCTCCCAAACAATTCCGTGACGATATTTGCCGCGAAAAGGTGGGAGCTTTCATCAATGGTGATTCAAACGAATAACAGCAAAACCTTGGGAAGGCGTAGAGCCTTCCCAAGGTTTTAAACATCTATGTACAAAATTCCTCGCGTCTTTCTACGCCTGAGCCTGCTCATCGTTATTTTGAGCGCATGCCAGGCCGCGCCCGCTTCCACTCCAGACATGAGCGCCGCCCTCACGCAAGCGTTTGAGACGGCGGTCGCGCATCTACAACCCACAGGGACTCCCATTCCAAGTGAGACACCCGTCCCCAGCGCGACTGCCTTTCGCACACCACCCGCTCTTCCCTCCACATTTGTTGCCAGTCAACTCAATCCACTTGATACGCCGCACACCTACATTCAGGATACCTGCCAGTATCTCCAGGATAAATGGAATTCCAACAACGCTGCGCCCGGGACGGTGGTAATGGTGGTGATGTTCCACGGCATCATCAAAGGTCAGGTCGAAAAAGATAATCAGATCAGCGTCAGTGATTTCAAACAAGTGATGAATGATTTGCATGATATGGCCTTTCAGGCAATTACGACACAACAATTGGCAGATTTTCTATATACAAACAGCAAAATTCCAGAGCGCTCTGTTTTGCTAGTCGTTGATGATCGCCATACTGCCCAAAACTTCAACGATCATTTTCGAACCTATTGGGAGCAATGGGGCTGGCCTGTTATTAATGGTTGGATTAGTGCGTTTGAGGGGAATGATCAATTTCTGCAAGAAAATGTAACCCTTTCCAAAGAAGGCTGGGTGGATTATCAGTCTCATGGCTTTATTCACAATATCAACATGAATGACAATTCAACTGACGAGTTCCTCACCGGAGAGTTGCAAGGCTCAATGGCAAACATCCAAAAATATTTCAATAAGACACCGATTGCGATCATCTGGCCAGGGGGTGATTTTGGTATTCGACCTGTACAATTTGCGCGCAAGTTTGGCTATGAGCTGGGCTTCACCATCAACCCACGTGGCCCGATTCTGTATAACTGGGTTCCGCAGGCAGATCAAAAAGATCCCGCCCGGCCCTCTTATATTCCGGAAGGTCCAGCAGCTGACCCACTCATGACCCTGCCACGTTATTGGGATACCGATGTGCGCTCCCATCTCGATGAGGTGCGCAACATCGGCAAGGATGCCGCAGCCTATGCTGAACAAAACAAAGCAACCGAACTCGAATACTACGATATCATGTGCGCGCCAACCTATGGGACGATCCCCTAAGATTGATTTCGTGTTTAAAGAAAAACGTTGATCACCCATGAACTCAGCAGAATTTCGAGATTACAAAACTCGTTACCGTTCAGCCATTCGCAAAGTTTTGGAAGAGGCCGAACGCGGCCGCTTGGATGAGTCTGGCTTCCCTGCCTATTCCCATCTCAACCCATTAATAAACTGGCTGTTCTGGCAAAGACTTCATACGGCAATGAATTACATCGAAAAACATGTGCCTTATGAAAACATCCTGGATTTTGGTTGTGGCAGTGGCGTGATGCTGCCTTTTCTTGCGCAACAGGGCAGGCAAATTACTGCGATTGATATTGATCTAGTCCCGCTTCAGCACATGAGAAAACACATCCCTCTCGCGGAGAACATCCAGGTTCTGGATGCAACGCAGATATCCCTTTCACAATTGCCTCCTAATTCATTCGATCTGATCAATGCCCTCGACGTGCTCGAGCATGTAGAGGATCTCTCTACTACTCTTGGTGAATTGCTAAAGCTCCTCAAGCCCGGCGGACGATTGGTTGTCTCCGGGCCCACTGAAAACACCTTCTATCATATTGGACGCAAGCTGGCCGGTCCTGAATTTTCCGGAGAATATCATGAGCGCGGCACGGCAGAGATCAAACGTGAACTGTCTCTCCTGGCCCGCGTCAAGCAGATAGCAACTCTTTATTGGCCCGCGCCCCTTTTCGAAATTTTCGTCGCTCAGGTGCCAAATATCTAAACTGAATTTGATATAGAATAAAAGGAAGCAATGTCTAAACTGTAACACGAGGATATTATTACTCTTGATTAGCTTCCTATCACTCTCCTATTGGTCACTTTATAGCCATTAAATTACTTCAACAATAATTTCTGATCCTCTAATCTCCAAATACCAAAATGCTCATCCATTCCTCCTCCCAACTCCTCACACTTGCAAACGGACCGCAACGCGGACATGCCCTTGGCATGCTTGGCATCCTCGAGAATGGCGCGGTCGTCCTGCGCGATGAAAAGATCGTCGCGGTGGGCACCACGGCTGAACTTAGAGCCTCCTATCCTCATGAGCCAACTCTCGACGCGAACGGATGCGTCCTCATGCCAGGCTTCGTAGACCCGCACACGCATGTCATTTGGGGAGGCGACCGCGCGGACGAGTTCGAGATGAAGATGGCGGGGAAACCTTATTTGGATATTCTGTCCGAAGGTGGTGGGATCATTTCGACAGTAAGACAAACACGAACAGCATCCATTGAAACGCTAATCTCGCAGACTCGTCCACGTCTGTTACGGATGTTCGCGCATGGCACAACCACTGTCGAGGCCAAAACTGGCTATGGCTTGCAGACGGCGACCGAGCTTCGCCTGCTCAAGGCACTGCTCGCCCTTGATGATGAAACGCCGCTAGACCTTGCCATCACGTTCCTCGGTGCCCATGCCATTGCACCCGAATTCAAAGATGACCCTCAGGGTTACACTGATCTTGTTTGCGAGACGATGCTGCCCATACTGTGCCAATGGTGGGAAGTCCACGCGCCGCGCCGGGCCCTGCCATTTGTAGATGTCTTCTGCGAAGACAAAGCCTTCGATCTTAAACAATCTGAGCAAATCCTTCGGCTGGCAAAAGAACTTGGATTTCCGCTCAAGATCCATGCGGATGAGTTCGACAACCTCGGTGGTGCATCACTCGCTGTGGAGTTGGGCGCGGCCTCGGCTGATCATCTCGTCAAGACCTCTGAGGCAGACATCGTCGCCCTGGGCAAATCAGATACGGTCGCCGTTGCTTTGCCGTGCACTCCCTTCGGGTTGGCTGAAAAAGAATATACGCCAGCAAAAAAGTTGATTGATGCAGATGCCATTCTGGCACTTGCCACAGACTGCAACCCCGGTACTTCCTGGAACGAGTCCATGCAGATGGCAATTGCGTTGTCCTGCCGCTATATGGGATTGACTCCTGCGCAAGCCATCGCCGCCGCGACGATCAATTCCGCCCACGCCATCCGCAGGTCCGATACGATCGGTTCCATCGAAGTCGGCAAACAAGCGGATATGTTGATCCTGTCTGTGCCCGATTATCGTCATCTTGGGTATCGCTACGGGACAAATCTGGTGAAACAGGTAATTAAAAGAGGACAGGTTTATTCAGTAGATGTAGGGTATTATCGAACCGCATAAGAAGGGTAATCGCAGATGACTATGGATCCCTCCACCATCAGTTCATGGTTTTGGATCATCATTGGATTGGTGATCTTGTTTGTGATCCTGCGTTTTTTCTTTCACATCGTCCTACAGATATTCCACTTTTTAATGAGTTTCTTCTGGCATGGTTGTGCTACTGTAATTGTGCTTTTAGCGATCTATTATGTTCTTCGTATTTTGCATGTTCTGTAAAAAAGGAGACAAGACTGTGGCCTCGTCTCCTTTTTTTATTATTCTGTTGTCTTCCCGAACCACATGCGGCCCATTAGATTGTCTTTGAGAATGAACTGATGATACAAAGCTGCGCCCACGTGCAGGAGTATAAGCAAAAGCAATAGCGTCCAAATCCCTCCATGGAAAAAGCCTAAACTGAATCCGCCTCGGCGAAAACTTCCCGGCGTTGGTGTAGAGCCGATGCCAAAGGTCCTTGCCAGGATGCCGCGTTGGTCTGCCAAAATGATGCCCGTGATGGTCATTGCAAAGGTCAGTAGATATAAGCCGAAATGAGTTAGGTTACCGACCCAGTCGAAGAATTTATTCCCTGCAGTTGCCCATTCAGGATGCTTGGTCGTCCAACGCACCACGAGACGAATAACCAGCAACCCAAGAACGAGGATACCCACGATCATATGGATGCCAATCGTTGAAAAAATACTTTGGCCTCCTTCTTGTGGGGGGAAGCCGCCCTGTGGGAGACCCTGTTGGGGCGCTTCATCAGAATCAGAGGTTTGTGGTGGATTGTTCTGCTGGGATCCAGGTTGAGGAAAATTTCCTTGTCCAGGGCGAAAACGCTCCCTTTCCCCTTCATTTCCTTGAGCAAGAAAGAAGGCGCCAAAGATCAGGATTGCAATCAACCAGTGCAAAGCGACCAGGGCCGGGTGATAACGTTGTAGTCTGACAGCAGGTAAAGCATTAGCAGTTATTGGATTAGGGGGGAAAGAATCAGTGGACATAATCGATAAGCTCCTTTGCACGTCAATATATATTTTCGAGATGAATTTCCGATGAAATTTCTTTGTAGAATTGTGTTGAAAATGTGTAGAATATTTCAAGTTGTAAATTAAAATGAGGTTACTGGAGGTTTTATGCAAATAGATATTATCGGTGTGCCCATTGATCTCGGTGCAGATCGCCGCGGTGTGGATATGGGCCCCAGCGCGATCCGCTATGCACATCTCCATCAAAAACTAAAGGAATTGGGATACACCCTGGAAGATAAAGGCAATATTGAAGTGCCTATTCTTGAAACGTGCCAGATCACTGATTCAAGACTTAAATATCTTGACTGCATTATTCCAATGGGACGGCGCATATCAGGTGCAGTGGCGACTTCCATTCAAGGCAATCACTTCCCACTTGTGCTGGGCGGGGATCACAGTTTATCGGTGGGTTCCATTCGCGGCGCGGCAAAACATCGCAGACTCGGAGTCATCTGGGTGGACGCACATGCAGACTTCAACACCTCGGAGACCACTCCCTCGGGAAACATTCACGGGATGCCCCTCGCCGCCTTATGCGGACTCGGCGATCCGCGCCTGGTCTGTTTGTGGGATGAAATGCCTCCGGTCATTGACCCGAAGCGGGTGGCCGTGATCGGCGCACGTGACCTTGACGTGGGCGAAAAACGCAATTTGCGCGAGGCTGGTGTGATGGTACAAAGTATGGAACAGATTGATCGCATCGGCATGGTCTCTGCCCTCGAAAAAGCGCTTGACCGTGTCAGCCGCGATGTGGATGGGATCTATTTATCATTCGATATGGACGCCCTGGATCCGCGCCATGCACCGGGCGTAGGCACGCCTGTCCCGGGTGGGCTGACGTTCCGCGAAGCACATCTGGCCTGCGAGGTTGTCGCAGAAACTGGCAAGCTGGTCGGCATGGATATTGTGGAAGTGAATCCAATCCTGGATGTGCAGAATCAAACTGCGTTATTGGCTGTGGAATTTATCCGCTCAGCATTGGGATCACGTATTTGGAGCGAGTAATAAGAGTGGTATCGGTTGAATCATGCCAATTTAACGGTGGCAATTTCATGTCAAAGGAAGAGCCGCTCTTGTTCCTCATCCAGAACGCGGCTACAATGTCACTATGAGTACTCTTTATGGCCCCATCCTGATCGTTGAAGATGTTCCAAACGTCCTGGAATTGCTTGAAGTTACATTGCGATTCAAAGGGTATGCAGTTCTGACGGCGCGTAATGGCGAAGAAGCGCTTGAAGTGATCTCGCGTCAAAGACCGGTGTTGATCATCACGGATATCCTGATGCCCAAACTGGATGGTTATGCATTTGTTCAAAAACTGCGCCTCAACCCGGAAACGCGCCCCATCCCGGTCGTTTTTCTTTCCGCAACTTATGTGACTCCTGAAGATAAAGATTTCGCGCTGAGCCTGGGTGCAGCGCGTTTTATGGAAAAACCAATCGATACGGAAGATTTCTTATTGACTGTTGCCGAGCTTGTCACGCAGCAGCCGTTCACCTCGCCCCATCCTCTGGATATGGAACGGTTCTATACGGGATATCGCACCCGCCTGGAAAATAAGCTTCGGCATAAGAATACACAAATTGCACGCGCCGAACGTTTGCTTGTGACGCTGCCGGTGGATCAAAAGCCGGCCTTCGAGTCGCTGCTCCAACAATCGGTGCGCGATCGTGATGAAATCCAGACAGAACTCTACGACATCTATAAGACCCTCGAAGAATTGAAAAAATAATAGAATTGTTCAGCGCTGCACAAACTCATCGCTGAATATTGAATGGATGAATTCATGGAACCGACCCTATCCTATTTAGAGAATATTGCGCGCCAGGCAGGCGCGATTTTGCGTTCTGGCTACGACACAGAACATCAGGTGGGCTACAAAGGAGTGATCGATCTTGTTACCGAAGTGGATCATCAATCCGAAAAGTTTTTGCTTGGTGAAGTACAAAAAGATTTTCCTGATCATCACATCTTCTCAGAAGAATCCGGCATCATTCAGGGGAATGATGAACACATTTGGTATATTGACCCATTGGATGGAACTGTGAATTATGCACATCATATTCCCATCTTTTGTGTTTCGATTGCCTACGCTTTTCATTCAGACCTGACCCTGGGTGCCGTTTACGATCCGATGCGCGACGAAATGTTCCTGGCTGAACGCGGCAAAGGCTCCCATCTTAATGGACGATCTCTGCATGTATCCTCTGCCACTGAATTGCAAAGGAGCCTGCTCGTGACTGGATTCCCATACAACGCGTGGGACACGCCGCAGGATAACTTTGCTAACTTTGTCAAGTTTGGCAAACTCACGCAGGGAGTGCGCAGGCTTGGCTCTGCGGCGCTTGATCTTTGTTACGTGGCAGCCGGCCGCTTTGACGGATTTTGGGAGATGTCGCTCAACCCCTGGGATGTGGCCGCGGGGGCACTCATCTCTGAGGAAGCAGGTGCTCGCGTGACCAATGTGAACGGAGGAACGGATTATATTTCTCAACCTCAGTCTGTGATTGCTGCCACACCTGATATTCATACTCATATACTGGAAAAACTAAATACAGAGTAATCCGAATGAGGGATGAAAATTACTCTGTATTTAGTCCAAAAACATGACGAACGTCAGATGAAATATCTCAGTAAAGCAGTAGAATAAGAGCAATATCGTCTGATTAGTAATGTCAAGCAAGTCTATTCCTATTAGCAAGACTAAGATTATTGTGCCGCATCGGCGGCCCGAGTTACTTTCCCGCCCTCGTTTGCTGGAAAGTCTTAAGTCATTGCTAGACAATAAACTCCTATTGCTCTCGGCCCCAGCAGGTTACGGCAAGACCTCCCTCCTGATTGATCTCGCCAGCAATGTTAAGATGCCTGTCTGCTGGCTCTCGCTCGATCTACTGGACCATGACCCTCAGAGATTCCTCGCGTACTTGATTGCGTCGCTGGCAGAACAGTTTCCGCGGATCGGTGAGGCCTCTCGCCCTCAATTGAACCGCCTGAAATCCATCGAGCAGGATGCAGAATCCCTTCTTATCACGCTTACCAACGAAATATACGATCAGATCGAAGATGATTTCCTTTTGATCATTGATGATTTTCATCTCCTGGATGATTTCCCCATCATTTCCACACTGGTGAATCGTTTTCTCGAACTGGTGGTGGAGAATTGTCACGTCCTTCTTTCCTCGCGTACATTGCCCAATTTGGATGATGTGACCCTGATGGTTGCGCGCGAGCAGGTTGCCGGGTTAAACCACGTGGAACTGGCATTCGTACCGCGCGAAGTACAGGCTCTATATGCACAAAACTATCATGCGCATCTATCGGAGGATGCTGCCAAGGATTTAATCGATCAAACAAGCGGCTGGATCACGGGCATGGTACTTTTTAACTCGCCTGGGACCACCCGTGTTTCCGGCGTGGATATGTTTGGGTATCTGGGGCATCAAGTGCTCGATCAACAACCCGAACCCGTGCGCGAATTCCTCATGCGCACTTCCCTCCCCGAGGAGTTCAATTCTGAATTTTGCGAGATGGTGCTGGGTCCGCTCTATTCTGAACCTCAAAACTGGTTCGTTTTCATGGGCTTGATCTTGGAAAAAAACCTCTTTGTGCTTCCTCTCGGCGAAGATGGACGCTGGCTGCGTTATCATCCACTCTTCCGCGAATTCCTGCAAGCTCGTCTGAAAGAAGAACGTCCACAGGAAGTACAGCGCATTTTGGAGCGGATGGTGACAGCTTATGAAAAGATGGGCGAGTGGGAAAAGGCCTATTTTACCTGCAAACAATTGAACGACATTGAAGCTTTGGCAGGCGTCGTTGAACGTTCCGGTACGTCTATGTTACAAACTGCGCTTGTTACGTTGGAAGGCTGGATAAACAGTTTGCCGCCTGCCTACACGCGTACTCGCCCTGGCTTAATTTCACTGCGGGGTCCCATTCTTGCGTTGAAAGGCAACTTACAAGAGTCTAAAGATCTGCTGGATATCGCTGTATCCATTTATCGGAAGGAGCATGATACTGCCGGGCTTGCCCTTGCCTTGACCCGGCGCGCCAATACTCTCCGCCTCTTGGGAAAATACGATGTTTCCTTAAAAGATGTCGAAGAGGCTTTGTATTTGGCAGAAAGAAATCTTTATCTTCAGCCTCTGTATGCTGAGGCACTGCGTCTTAAGGGTTTGAACTTATACCGCCTAGGACAGTCGCGTCGTGCAAGCGAAGAACTCGAGCATTCATTATCTCTCTTTACGGAACTAAAAGAGACAGGCAGCATCCCAGTGTTGCTTGTAGAGACAGCCATGGTTCATGCCGCGATTGGCGATGTGGAATCTGCTAAAGCTTCATACCAGGAGGCATTAAATATTTGGCGAGCAGAGAAAAACCTATATTCCCAGGCAGACACGTTGAACAATCTCGCGGTTCTATACCACCAAACGGGCGAGTATGAACTCGCATCAGAAACCTATGAGAATGGTTTGGTTTGTGCTCGCAATAGTCATAATGAGCGTGCCGAATCATTGATACTGACTGGCTTAGGCGATCTTTATTCTGAGGTCGAAGAATTCGAAGCGGCTACACAGGTGTATGAGCAGGCAGAGACGATCGGCAATGGATTGTCAGGCTTTTTTATTTCCAATTACCTGGTGCTGGCGCGGGCGAATCTTGCCTTGCTACAAGGTGATTCTGAAACAGCCTCCAAAATCTTGAGGGCGTTTCGGAAGCAGTTAAAAACAAATCCATCCACCTATGAGCGTGGCTTATGGGCGTTACTCGAAGGCCGAAGCCATCTTCTAAAACATGAAACCAAAAAAGCAATCTCTTTATTGCAGGAGGGAAAAAATTGTTTTATTCAGGATGGAAGAGAATCAGAAAGCCAGTGGTGCTTGGTTTGGCTGATGGGGGCCTATGAACAGGCGGGCCAGCGAGAGGGCGCCCGGCTTGAATTTACTGAATTGCTCACAATTAGAAATAAACCAACTCACGCACTTTTGATTACTTTACTTCAGGCATTACCCTGGCTGCAAGGCTTGCAAAGTGACCCACAGATTGGCCGTAGTCTGACCAGCGTATTGGACAAATCGAAACGATTAGGGGAAAGGATATTTTCTGTGCGTAGAACTTTGCGCCTGCATGCGCAATCCATTCAACTGCCGGCAGCCACTCTCTCGATCCGGGCATTTGGCCGCCCCGAAGTAAGTGTTAGCGGGCGCATGATCGTCATGGCGGATTGGCGCACGAAATCGGTCAGGGATTTGTTCTTCTACTTTCTTTTTAGACAGGATGCGGTGACAAAAGAACAAATTGGCGAAGTTCTCTGGCCTGAGATCATTGATCCTCAAGCGTTGAAAGCGCGCTTCAAGGATGAAATCTATCGCCTGCGCCGCGCGGCTGGACGAAATGCAATTGTGTTTGATGAAGTCTATTACCGGTTTAATCGTACGCTTGATTATGAATATGATGTGGAAGCCTTTGAGTCATACTTGACGCGTGCCCGCAAAACCAGGGATACTGCCAAGCGTATTGAATGGTATCAAAAAGCGGTAGATCTGGTCCATGGGCCTTATTTAAGCGAAGTAGATGCTTTCTGGACTGCTGAGGAACGAGAGAGATTGGGACAGATGTATGTTTCAGCGCTGGAGGAATTGGCTCACTTATATCTGGATGCCAATCAGTTAGACCACTGTCTTTCCATGTGCCAGTTGGCGCTTGCTCAAGATCCTTACAACGAAGACGTCTATCAGATGGAAATGCGTGCCTATGCTGCTCTCGGCGACCGCGTATCGATTGTCCGCCGTTATCAAGCCTCCAAAGTAGCTTTGAAGGAAGGGTTGGGAATATCACTGTCACAGGAAACAGAGACACTTTATCGCGATTTAACTGCGTGACGGGGAAATATCGTTTACTGATTGCACTTATGATTTTGAATTGATTTTTCAAAGATCGATTTCTTTTATCTCTTTCAAACTTTAAAAGAAGATTCTGCTCTTCCATTTACCCGCGGCATTCCAATAATCAATATAAAATTGCATATTGTTTACTGGTTTTTACCTGTTCATGAAACAGAACAATCAGTAATTTGCTCAAGTTTTACCTTTGCTTCTTAAGTGCTAAAGTTGATATAGAATTGAAAATCAATGCCATTTTCGATCCTGATTCCAGGATACTAACAAACGCCAGTTCCTCATTGTTTTGCATTTCTTTGTTTTAAGAAATTTATTTTCAGTCAGCTTGATGGTTCCACAGTTGGGGCGCAAAGTCGAATAAATGTTCTAGGGTATTGTCCTTCATTTTGATCGTTTACCAGGTTTGTAGTAGCCATAATTTGCATCCTGTTTTGCAGCCTGGGTGTGATTAAGATAGGACAAATCAATCAAAAAAGAGGTACCTACCCATGAACAATAACTTCTCCCAACTTCTGAACAATATCGACGACCGTTCGCCCTCCGATGGCAGTGGTGGCACTCGTCGCTCCCCTTCAGATGGAACAGGTGGTACTCGTCGTTCCCCTTCAGACGGTACAGGTGGTACCCGTCGTTCACCGTCTGATGGCACTGGTGGTACTCGTTAACCTCTTGAAAAGGAGAGATCCATGACAATGCTTTCTTTAGATGTGTATTCTGCCTCATTTCGCAAACCTGTTGTAGAGCGGACTGCCTTGCACCGACTGTTTGCAGCCGCGATTGTCAGCGATCAGTTTCGCAAAACCCTGCTGCGCGAGCCGGAAAAGGCGCTCGCAAATGGGTATCTCGGCCAGACTTTTCCTTTGACCGATCAGGAAAAGAAGATTATTAAGACCATTCGCGCTGAAAACCTGAGTGATTTTGCCCAAAAGGTCAATCAGGCTCTCAAAACGATTTGAAAGTTGCATATCGCATCAGGCATATTTCATTTATTGTGTCGCACTGATGTCACACCAGGTGACGCGGCGGAGTTGGGGACGCAGTGATGAAGGGAATCACTGTGCCCCGCGTCCGCTGGAAATAGGTAACGATGGAGAACTCGTTGGTGAATTTATCAAGCACTGAACAGGCCCTTGAAGCAATCCTTCAAACCTTTACAGATATGAATTTTATTCTTGCTCCTGATGGAGCAATTTTAGATTATAAATCGAACAATTCATCTCTCCCATACTCATTTCCAAATTCCGCGCCTAGTAAAAATATAAAGGATATTTTTCCCTCCAGTCTGACAGATCAACTGGAACATGCTTTGAGCATAGTGAAGCAAACGGGAACTGTTGTCACTTTGGAGTATATGCTCCCCATCTCGAATCGCGAATATTGGTTTGACGCCAGGCTCATTCCTGTTGCAGACTCGAAATTTATGTTGATCGCCCGCGACACCACAGAGTGCCGGGAAATTAAAATCAAAATGGAGCGCCAGGTCCAGCAAATGTCCATCCTTAGGTCGATTGATCTTGCAATCGCTTCCGGGCTGGATTTGCACCTGCTTCTTTCCATGCTACTTGATCGTGTATTGACGTTAATGCATGTCGACGCGGCGACAGTCCTTTTGTTGAATTCCAAAACGAACCTGCTTGAGTTTGCCGCCGGCAAAGGCTTTCATTCCAACATCTTGCAATATACACGCTTGAGGTTGGGGGAAGGATGTGCCGGACGAGTGGCCCTGGATCGGAAAATGCTCAATATCCCCGATCTCAGAAAAGATCGAGTGGAGTTTGACCGATCTCCCATGTTCCTTCAGGAGAATTTTGTTACGTATTGGGGGGTACCGTTAATGGCCAAGGGCCGGGTACTTGGTGTGCTTGAAATGTTTAACCGCTCGCCTCTTAAACCCGACACAGATTGGCAAAATTTTCTTGTGATGGTAGCGGGGCAGGCGGCAATTGCGATTGACAGCGCAGTGATGTTCACTGACCTGCAGCGCTCAAACGCTGAATTGAGCCTGGCCTATGACGCTACCATTGAAGGCTTATCGCGGGCGCTGGATTTACGTGATAAGGAAACTAAGGAACATACCTTCCGTGTGACAGATATAACGGTGAAGCTGGCAACTCGCCTGGGCGTAAAACAATCTGACCTGATCCATATTCGACGCGGCGCGATCCTGCATGATATTGGCAAAGTTGCTATTCCTGATCAGATTCTTTTCAAGCCTGGCCCTCTTCTCAAAGAAGAATGGGACATTATGCGCAGACACCCAGACATTGCAGTTGAATTGCTCTCACCGGTTAGCTACCTTGAACCTGCTTTGGAAATTCCTCACTGGCATCATGAAAAATGGAATGGTACAGGTTACCCGGATGGTCTGCATCAGGAAAACATTCCATTTTCGGCAAGATTGTTTGCGCTGGCAGATGTCTATGATGCACTGATCTCCAATCGTCCTTATCGTTCAGCCTGGTCTAAACAGGAGGCTGTTCAATATATTGAAAATCAATCGGGGACCCATTTCGATCCAAGGATCGTTCCTGAATTTTTGGATTTGGTGAATGCAAGCAGTTTTTAACGTAGTCGGCTTCAATCAACCCACCCCTCTCTTGACCTTCCCTTGATTCTGAATTAAAATCCCTGCCTGCCATGCCCTCGTAGCTCAGTGGATTAGAGCGCTTGCTTGCGGAGCAATAGGTCGCGTGTTCGAGTCGCGCCGAGGGCGCCTTTTTGGAGCGGATCGCCGCTCCTTTTTGTTTGTTTCAACCTGCTGGAATTTTATGCGAAAATCAAAGCCACAAATTTTGTTGACGAACGATGACGGGATTCTCTCCCCTGGATTATGGGCTGCTGCTTCCGCTCTTTCGAAGCTTGGGTTTGTTACCGTTACCGCGCCGCGCGAGCAATCCTCCGGCGCGGGCCGTAGTTTGCCAAATACATCAGATGGGATCATTCAGGAGCAACGCGTCCAGGTCAATGGTCAGGAATGGAGCGTGTTTTCCGTAGGCGGAACTCCAGCGCAGACAGTCCTCCATGGTGTCTATGAGGTCATGAAAGAAAGACCTGATTTGGTGGTATCAGGAATTAATTATGGGGAAAATGTAGCCACAGGTGTTACCATTTCAGGGACAGTAGGGGCCGCGCTGGAAGGCGCCTCGCTGGGGATCCCATCCATGGCGGTTTCACTCGAAGCTGACCCGAGATATCATCTGACTTATTCTGAAGAGGTGAGTTTTTTAGTCGCGGCCGAGTTTACGCTTCAAATCGCGCGTTTGCTTTTGGAAAAGAAATTACCGGCAGATGTGGATGTTTTGAAAGTGGATGTGCCTTCAGATGCGACCGTTGATACGCCCTGGCAATTGACGCGCATCTCACGGCAAAGGTATTATGAACCCATTGCGCCTGTCCGTGAATCCTGGAGTGAGCGGGCAGTGATAAATTACCGCGAAGCCGCGGAGTTTGACGGGGAAGCAGAAGATACTGATGTATACGTCTTGCGAAAAAAACGGATGGTCTCTGTTTCACCCCTCAGCTTGGATTTGACTTCGCGTATAAATTTTGCGGAATTTGACAAGTTATTGAGGAATAATTAACTGCCAAGGACATTGAGTTCACATATTCTCATCTGTGAACTCAATGTCCTTGGCAGTTAAAACGAAGTTCAATTAAAGTGCGGGGTAAATCTTGCGACCAGCTTTTCCTTTGGCATATAGCCGGTAATGCGTTCCTTGATCTCACCACCTTTAAAAAATAACAGTGTGGGAATTCCCATAACTCCAAATTGCATCACGAGGTTGGGATTCTCATCCGCATCGATCTTTACGACCTTGACTTTCCCATCCCAGTCTCCAGCCAGCTGCTTGACAATCGGGTCGAGCATCTTGCAGGGTTGGCACCAGACTGCGCTGAAATCTACAAGCACAGGTTGGGATGCATCTAATACTTCTGTTTTGAACGTATCTTCATTAATATGTAACATTTCAGCCATTTGAGCCTCCATTTGATAGATGTCCAGTGAGAATAAGTTCTTACGTTGACGATGAATATTTCCCATGTTAGAATGCAGTCCGCTATACTGCCGGGCGCGTAGCTCAACGGCAGAGCAGCGGCCTTTTAAGCCGTTGGTTAAGAGTTCGAATCTCTTCGCGCTCACAAAAAACCCTTGAAAAACAGGGGTTTTTTCATGGAAAGATGAACGAACCAAATCTCAGGTACACCCAAGGTATGCCAATCACGATAGCACGCTTCGTCCAGACTGAACAATGCGGATGAGCCAAA
>Ga0065707_10081788_pt1 | contig 40809 bp, 20 predicted proteins | sample SwiRhicommuniRL3_FD_59094 | JGI IMG/M metagenome (GOLD analysis project Ga0065707, IMG submission 59094) | Switchgrass rhizosphere bacterial communities from Rose Lake, Michigan, USA - RL3 v2 (version 2) | ecosystem: Host-associated > Plants > Roots > Rhizosphere > Soil | place: East Lansing...
CTTCAATTTTTCTTTCTCTTTCTTTGATAAAACCCTTGGTCCATCTTTAGGCTTATTCTTTTCTTCTATTTGCTTTTCTTGTTTCTTTTGCTTTGACTTACGAATTGAACTTAAGAAATCACCACCGTTTCCTTGACCTTCGCCTTCACCTTCGCCTTCTCCATCTTCTTCATTTTGGTTTTCGGCTGCTTCCGTACTAACTCCAAATTCTTCGGCTTGAGGAGTATCCTGGGCAAATTCTTCATCATCCCAGAAGTCACCTCCAGCATTTCCTTTACTTTTTTTACCCATATTGATCAATAAGGATATAACTAACTTCTAATGGCTAAGAACAGGGTAAAATTTTTTCGTCCCTCTTCAGCAATTAGTATAATGTCGTAAATGTCGTTGTCAAAACTAGTTGGTGACATCCTAACTGCAATATATAATTGATTGAAAAATAGTAGAATGTCGTCAAAATTTTCGCACGACCGTTTTTTTGTATAGGAAATGAAACTTTTCAAGTTATCGATGGGAAGAGGAAAAGCAAATCTTTATTCAAGATGACCACAGTAGAAAAGATCAAGGCCATCGAAGATGAGATGGCCAAAACTCAAAAAAACAAGGCCACCTCATTTCACTTGGGACAACTTAAGGCCAAGTTGGCCAAGTTAAGAAGGGAGTTATTAACGGACAGTTCCTCTGGAGGTGGAGGTGCAGGCATTGGATTTGATGTTGCAAGAACAGGGGTGGCAACTATTGGATTTGTTGGGTTTCCGTCTGTTGGGAAGTCGACATTATTGTCAAAGTTAACGGGGACACATTCAGAGGTGGCTGCATATGAATTTACAACATTGACTACTGTTCCTGGTACTATCAAGTACAAGGGTGCTAAACTTCAGATGTTGGATTTACCGGGAATTATAGAAGGTGCTAAAGATGGTAAGGGTAGAGGTAAACAAGTCATTGCTGTTGCTAGATCAGTCAATTTGCTTTTCTTAGTATTGGATGTAAGTAAACCTTTGCAACACAAGAGAATTATAGAGTATGAATTAGAAGGGATGGGAATAAGGATCAATAAGCAACCACCAAACATTGTCATTACTAAAAAGGAAAGAGGTGGAATTAATATCACCAACACCGTCCCATTAACCCATTTGGATAGCGATGAAATCAGGGCCGTAATGTCAGAATATAGAATTAACTCAGCCAATATTGCATTCAGATGTGATGCCACTGTTGATGACTTGATCGATGCCATCGAGTCAAATGCTAGAAGATATATTCCTGCAATTTACGTCTTAAATAAGATCGATTCATTTTCCGTTGAGGAATTAGACTTAATGAATAAAATCCCTGATGCTATCCCTATCTCTGCTGGTAATGGCTGGAACTTGGATGACTTATTGCAAATGATGTGGGATAGATTAAACTTGGTCAGAGTCTACACAAAGCCTAAGGGAAAACTACCAGACTTTAGCGAACCCGTTGTCTTAAGAAATGATAGATGTACAGTTGAAGACTTTTGTAACTCCATCCATAAGTCTTTGGTCGATGATTTTAGAAACGCTTTAGTATTTGGTACATCCGTCAAACATCAACCTCAGGTCGTAGGTTTGAGCCATCCACTTGAGGATGAAGATGTTATTACGATTTTGAAGAAGTAGGTACATAATTACTGACCAAGTAATCTCTAAGACTTCAGCGAGGTTAATAGATATGTATCGTCGTATTATTCATGTGGTAGAGATATCAACTTTTGTATAAAATAATTTCTCTTTTGTTAGGTACCTAATATAGTTAATGAAAATTTGAGAAATGCGGTTTTGATTTTACAGTATTTTAAGTATTGCGGTGGTGTTTTTATATACATGCAGGATTCTCAACATGGTGAAGATGAAAATTCTCCCACGACATCAAATCTCTAGAAGAAATTAAACAGCTGGAAATCGTTTGGTACCACGTCAATTCGCTATCTGAAAAGCAACTCAAGAAATAGCTATATAAATAGGATATTTTGGACGAAGGGAAGTCTTTTCAAGAGAAAGTTGTGGTATTTATTGATATTATAGAAAAAAATGTCAGCGTTACCAGACGATATTCACGCTGTGTTAACACAACTATTGAATAACTTGTCTACTTCAGACAACTCAATCAGATCTGCTGCAGAAAAGGTTCTTGAGAATGAATGGACATCGCAAAATAATGTTCAAATGTTGTTAACGTTTTTGGCAGAACAATCATGTTTATCTTCCACCGAAGAGGTTCGTGCGTTTGCGGCCGTATTGTTCAGAAGGATTGCCATTAAATCGCCCAAGGAGTTATCGAGTGTTACTGATAGAACTATCGGAGTAATTAGCGAACCCGTTAGACAACAGATCCGTGCTATTCTTTTGCAAGGTTTTATGTCACCACAATCAAATCAAGTTAGGCACAAGCTTTCGGATGCCATTTCTGAAGTCGCAAAAGAAGATGCTTCTCCCCTAGGTTCATGGAATGAACTTATTCCTGCATTATTTGAAGCTACTACTAACTCAGATGCAAGTTTTCGTGAATCAGCATTTCGTGTTTTTTCATCAGCACCAGAATTAATTGACAAATCTTACATTGATCAGGTCTTACCAATTTTCAACTCTGGATTTGCAGATGAGAATGATGATGTTCGTATTGCTGCATGTATTGCCTTTGTTGCATTTTTCCGTGAAGTACCCAAAAAAAGTTGGCAAGCTTTGTCACCTTTATTACCAAGCTTGTTGAACTCCTTACCACGTTTCTTACAAAATGGTCAAGATCAGGCTTTAGCATCAGTTTTGGAATCGTTGATTGACTTAGTTGAGTTGGCTCCTAAGATGTTCAAAGATATGTTCCCTACAATTATAGAATTCTGTGCAGCCGTGTCCAAAAACAAGGACTTGGACTCAAACACTCGTATGGCTGCTCTTGAATTACTTACCACATTTGCGGAGGTTTCGCCATCGATGTGTAAGCGTACTTCTTCTTATACTGATAACGTGGTTTTGATTACTTTGTCGATGCTCACGGAAGTTTGCTTCGATGACGACGATGCGGCGGAATGGAACAATAACGATGACACCGAAGATGATGACGAAGAACCTGAACATGACGCTGCTCGTCAAGCCTTAGATCGTGTTTCATTAAGGCTAAACGGTCAATCACTTGCCGCTCCCTTATTTCAGTACTTACCTGCTATGATTTCTTCTTCTGAATGGAGGGAACGTCAAGCCGCATTGATGGCTTTGTCATCAGCGGCCGAGGGCTGTGCTGACGTATTAATTGATGAAATCCCAAGACTATTGGATATGATATTGCCAACTTTACAAGATAGCCACCCTAGAGTTCAATTCGCATGTTGTAACGCCTTGGGGCAAATGTCTACAGATTTTGCGGATGTTATCCAAAGAACTTCTGGAAATAGAATTTTGCCTGCTTTGATTTCAATGTTAACTAACAAGTCCGTGTTTAGGGTTCAAGCCCACGCCGCTGCTGCTTTGGTTAACTTTTCTGAAGCTGCTTCAAAAGAAATTTTGGAACCATACTTGGACGATTTGTTAAATAACTTGTTGGGATTATTGCAATCTCCTAAGAAATACGTACAGGAGCAAGTTTTGACTACCATTGCAATAATTGCCGATGCCGCTGAAAAAAAGTTCATAAAATACTACGATACTTTGATGCCACTTTTGACTTCGGTATTAAAATCAGACTTGGGCAATGAGAGTAGGCTATTGAAGGCCAAATGTATTGAATGCAGTACATTGATTGCTTTGGCAGTTGGGAAAGAAAAATTTGCCCCACACTTTCAAGAATTGATTCAGATATTTGGTGCTATTCAAGAAACAGCTATAGAAGATGACGATCCAGTGAAGCAATATTTAGAGCAAGGATGGGGCAGGATTTGCCGTATTGTTGGCAAAGACTTTTTGCCCTATTTGCCAGCTGTATTGCCACCTTTATTAGTTGCAGCTAAGGCTACTCAAGATATATCATTATTAGAAGAGGAACAAGCCGAGGAGTTCAACTCCAACGAAGAATGGGACGTCATAAACTTATCTGGTAAACATATTGCGGTTCACACAGCCGCTTTAGACGACAAAGTATCTGCTATGGACTTATTGAGAACATACGCAATCCAATTGAAGGCTGATTTCTTCCCGTGGGTCAAAGAGATTATCCAAGACATCGGTATCCCTGCTTTGGACTTTTATTTACACGACGGTGTCCGTGGCTCTGCAGCTTTAACATTGGCCTCATTATTGAGATGTTCTGTTTTAGCTACAGGTAACTCTTCGAATGAAACTTTGGGCTTCTGGTCTCAAATTTCAAACAAGTTAGTCGAAGTATTAAACAATGAGCCTGTTCCCGAACTACTTGTTGCATACTATACCTCTTTGGTTGAATCTGTCAATGTTCTTGGTCCAAACTCACTTTCTACTAACCAATTGGACTCTTTAGCCAAATCAATAAATTCAAACTTAGTGGAGATTTACGAACGGATAAAAGCACGTGATAATGAAGATGATGAATACACTGAAGATGTTGAAGAAGATGCTGATGAGTACACTGACGAGGAATTGTTAGACGAAATCAACAAAGCAATTTCGGCAATATTTAAAAATGCGAAGTCCAACTTTTTACCAGCTTTCCAAGCATTGGCTCCTACTATCGCATCTTTCATTAATGACGAAAACACCAATATTAAATTATGTGGTTTGTGTGTTGTTTGTGACATCTTGGAACATTGTGGACCTGAGTCAATGGTGTATAAGGATATGTTTACCAACGTCGTTGGTGAGTCTATAACATCAGCACACGCGGGAATTCGCCAAGCCGCTTCGTACTCTGTTGGAGTTGCAGCTCAGCATGGTAGTGACAACTATGCTGAATTTTGTTTGGCATGCTTGGAACCCATGTTCAAGATGGCCTCAGTTCCCGATGCCCGTGCAGAAGAAAACATTCACGCAACTGAGAACTCTGTTGCTGCCATCGCAAAAGTATGCCACAGATTTGCCAGTGCTGTACCTAATTTGGATGCAGTGCTTGAACAATGGATTGGTCTTCTCCCTATTATTCAAGACGAAAGCGCGGCTCCATTTGCCTATACTTTCTTGAGTGAGTTGATACAAAACCAATCTAGCGCAGTCAATAATCAAATTCCTAAGGTCATAGAATCCATCATCCAATCATTAGCCCATGCATCTATTTCGGGAAACACAGCAGAAAGAGTTGTTGCCACTGCTAGGCAATTATTGGGATCCATGCCTCAAGCTGAAGCAATGGCATTATTACAAAAGAACCCTTCCGAATTAGATGTTGTTCAAAAATGGTTCTCATAACGGCAATTTTAAGAATTCACAAGTTATAATACTTTTTTGTTCAAGATGATCTAATTTTCACAGTCATCCTTTGTTTATTCATATCGTAGTAAACAATTTTTACGTTCAAGTAGTAGGGAACCTCGACATTCTCGAATTTACAAAACACCTTTATATAGCTATCAAGATATATCATTTTAATCATTATGAATCTGTTGAAAATAGAATTGTAGCTCCTATCTATTTCTCATATTATCACCAATATACTCTCTTAATGAGAAATGCCCGTACTCTAGCATGAGTTCGAATCTTGTTTGTGTTGGTGTGGTACAAATTTTTCCAATGCACCAAAATTTGATAACGATCAACAAAAGATAAAATTATAGTGATCTATTGTTTTTGTTTTGATATTTTCTCAGCACTTTTCCATGTCTACATCATCAGGTAGTTCTGTGCTGTCACAATTGATGAGTGGTCGTTCTAGCAAGCGACAATCGTTGAGTACGATTGAGTCCAGCGTAACAAGACTACTAGTATCAACCAAGCACCTTCTAGAGAGTCTTACCCAATGGGCAAGACAAGAAGCTGACGACAAGTTTGTCTCAGATGCGTATGTTAAATTAGGCAATGATTTTAGAGCTGCTTCAAGGGCTTTTACTACAGCTGGGGTGGATATTACCGATATAGGGGATGTTCCGCAAGCCTTAAGAATAATACTCGAGGCAGCCTTAAGTGAAGCACCAAGCCAAGCTAATTTGGATAGGTTTTTGCCCAACATAAGGAATATTATTGTAACCTTACTTCAGAATCTCAAAGCAAAGCAGGTTAAGGCAAAGTCATTGTCCCAAGAAAAGGGTCGAAAAGTGGATCAAATTGAGAGCATTCCTAAACCTGAAATTGAAACGAACAACCCTCCGGTTGCGGCCACTGTAGTGGTTCCTTCTCTGGTTGAAGCGCCAAAGCATATTGAGAAACCTTCAAGTTCTAGTCATCTAAATCCAGCTCACATAGACCAGAATAATGCATTGGCTCAATTACAAAACGGATTTGTACTTGAACGCCGAGCTTCCAAGAGATTTAGTGCCTATCAATATGCAAAACTTACCAGTCATAATGTTCCCAACGTATTGCCAAAAATAACCAGTGGGACTACAGGTAGTAGGCAACCTAGCATTCAGGGTGATGAATCGTACGATTCAACCTATGAAAGCGTGAATGAAAATAAAGAATCAGACAAGACAGCTAACATTTTCCTCAAAATACACAATAAAACGAAAAAAGCTACAATTGGGCTACCAGTTACATTTGCTTCTTTGCGGTTATTGTTCGTTGAAAAGTTTGCTTACTCTCCTGGCACGGCTACATTTCCTGACATATACATACAAGACCCGAACAATAACATATCATATGAACTTGAAGATCACCTACTAGATGAGGTAAAGTCAGGTTCTCTTTTGTCATTAAATGAACTAGACCTTCTGGCAAGCTTTTTGAAAGATCTCGAATCGAAATTTCATACCTTATCCACGAAATTCGATACTATGAATGCCGATTTGAGCTCCCAAATCAAATCAGCGATAGATTCTATAGAATTTCCTCAACCAATGGCACCGCCAGCTATCCCAGAAAGTAACGCATTACCGAAACCAGCTTCTTCAAGCAGTGTACTAGAGTTAGCAAGCATTCAACACGATTTGAAGGTTATCCGCCAAATACAAGGTTCGAATAAGGAAATTGTTAGAGAATCCGTTGCTAAGCTTATGCTGAGAGTAAAAGATTTTCAAGAGGCAGGGCTCGATGTGTCCAAATCTTCAAACAGAGCATATATGGATTCATGTCACACAAAGTTATCGGAAGAATCGGACATGTTACTTACGAAGGTTGATGACTTACAAGATATTATGGAAGCTTTGAGGAAAGATGTCGCACAAAGAGGAGTGAGAGTTGGTGAAAAACAACTCAAGAACACATATAAGGAGATTACAGATGCCAATAATGCTTTGAAAAGTATGTCCGGTTACATAGCCACTGAAAAATCTGTCTGGAAGAAAATTTGGGAAGCTGAATTGGATAAGGTTTGCGAGGAGCAGCAATTTTTCAATTTACAAGAAGACTTGACGCATGACTTGGAAGATGATATTAATAAGATCGAAGAAACATTCACATTAATCGAACAATGCTCTTCTGAGCAAAGCAAACAATCTGCATATAAAAGAAATAAAGTAGTAGCTCAATTGCATATTCCTGAGCCGGGTGAAAGTTTACACAATCTAAAGGATGCAGTTTTAAACGAGGTAATCGCCTTGCGCCCAAACCACGAGAGTCGATTGGAGGCGATTGAAAGAGCCGAGCGATTACGAGAAAGAGAAAGGGAATTGATGAAATTGACTCAATTTCAGGAGGAGCTAGGTGAATTTGTTGATGACAATAAACTAAAGAAATCCGGAGGAATTGATGAATTGGAACGAATGAGAAGGGCCAGAGACAGCGAAAACTTGAAAAGTTCTTTCGGAGTAATATAGGGTAGCAAAAATGATGTATTAATTATGTATCTATAGTTCCAATTTTGCTATCCACTGTATTGATTTTATGAACATATCTTTGTCACCCAAAACATCAGCCACGCACTGTTTGAATTCATAAACGATTTGATCATAGTGCTCTGAGGACTCATTTATGTCTTGAAATTTCGTTAAAGATAACAAAAGTAGTTCCAATAGAAAAGTCTGGAAGTGTGTCTCATTAAATTCATGACCCTTTCTTTTCAAATGCTTGCAGGATAAATAAAAGGCATCTAAAATCGACGATAAAATAAACGTAATGTTGGACAATGCGACAGATAAGGAAACTAAATCCAAGTTGATCAAGAAATTATCCATCTGAGTGGTATAGCACCAGTTCAAATATGAATAAGTTGACTTAAAAGACTTTTGCTTTGTAGCAGATATAAATGCACTTTTGGGATACGTTCTGTTGATTTCCAAAGTACTTGTGTTGATGTTTAATCCGACGAACTTAAGGAAACTTTTCCTCGATGCTTCCATTACCAAATCCGTTTTTTCAGCATTTACAAACGCTCCATATTTCTGTAAAGTGCAACTTCCCAAAATCAGAATTACTTGTTCACATTTTTGAAAATCTGTAGAGAGCACTAAGAAGTCATCAACCAATCTGAATAGACGAGAATTACTTTGTTCCAAAAACTCAAAGTTCTCCAATACCATTGTATCATATACTAGATCACATAAAGTGGACAGTAATGCAAATCCCTGAAATACCCCATGTTTCCGCCTATAAAGAGAGTTTTCTTGGACTCCCATGCAAATCGAATCAAATACTTGGGACTTCACAATATCAATAAGCCGCTTCTTGCTGATTTTAAGTGTTTTGGACCTGTCAATTATCACTTTCGGATAGTGGGAATTAAAGCTCTCCGGTTTCACCAAATCGTAATCTGTTAGTGTTTGCTGGTCCGCTATCATCGATTTAAGTTTTCCCATTGCTTTCTTTGAAGCAGAAGTTTCCCAAAATTGACGAATAAAGTATAACTTGTCTTCATCATCATCGGCGAACAATTTTTCAGCACATTCAAGGATTTTATTCTGATTCAATCGATCGAAACAATGCTTCATATCAAATTTAACCATAAAAATTATTGGTAGTTCACGATTTTTTCCCATAAGCTCCTTCTTGAAATTCATGATGCCAATAGCTATATCTCGGCTAGAGTGACAGCGAGAATAGAAAGTTCGCTTGAAATCCATCACTTCATTTAACTTGAAGTTTAACAATTGTCTTGCAGGACGAATAATGTGATTCTTATAATACAAATATTCATATTTAAACCTCCTTTTTTGGTTCTCGTCAAGTGTTTTAGGTACATCAATAGCTAGTTTAGAAGGCACACAAATTAATCGAAAATCATTCAGCTTCGGTACCAACCTCAACCTCCCGAAGTTGTACTTTGTAATAATATCTACTTTGTTAGTTTGAATGGGTAAATTGACTTTGACAAGGTATTTCGAAATGTAGTCCCCGAGCCATTCTTCTTGAATTCTGTTCCAAGTATAATGTGGAAAATATAGTAACGAAATTTGGTCGGAAGCTACTGAGTCAGTCACATACCAGAATGATCTTACAATCTTTTGAAGAAAATACGTGAATACCCATTGAATAAATGTTGAAAAAACAAAAATTCTGTTCTCATTGTCTTGTTTCGATGTTATAGTTTGGGTACGACCTAACCAATTTATACTGGTTATCTTAATCGAAGAGATAGCTTCATTAAGATAAAACTTCTCAAACGCTCTAGATTTCAAATATGCTGCAAAACAATGAAGTATTTGAGCTTTGTTTTCCTTAGTGCCCCAAGTTTCCAATGGAAATACCTTTCCGACTATAGTCAAGCAAAATCGAACTACGCGAGGCAATTCCGTAGCATTCTTCAAAATGGATTGTTGAAGCGGTTCTGAATAGGGTACCAAATCCGAAAAGATATGATCGTAATCACAGGTTTGATGATTTATGATTACTTTATCCAATAATTTCTTCAATTTTCTGAAGGATTTTGGAAGATTCTTCGTATTGATGTGGGGAAATATCGAGGATAATATAGAAATAGAGTCTGATAATAAATGATGATTAACATAAGTACCTCTTCTATATTTGTACAACATATTTCGTTTCAGAAGACATAAGCGTTCAGCTTGGTGTGTAAATGTTATTCTCTTTCCCCATATCTGAACATAATTTCCATTCTGTTTCGAATAACATTTTGTATTCAATAATATACTGCAATAGGCATCGAAACCTATAGAATTGTATAGTTGATTCCAATAAACGCCCTTGAGCTGATTCACCAGAAAGCTTATCTCGGGATTTACGACCCTTGTACCTAAATGACTTTGAGACGAAGGAGTCGAATATCCGTTCAATAACACATCATCAGACTTATTCAAATGCAAATAGGAAACTATGTAGTCCACTAAATCAAGATAGGAGAGAGTTCCGTTACTTCGAGGTAAAGTTAGTTTTGAGGATGTTTGAACAATAGTAGTAAAATTTAGAAAATCCTGAAAGCCAATAGGAAACAAAATGTTATTCAATTGATCTTCCTTATCATGATGGTATCTACTTATATGTTCTATTAGGCTCAACCCATTTTCCATTTTACCATAATCTCATCGATATCAAATTTTAGTCTCAAGATGAAAAAATGACAATAAATCCAAGTTGTGTCTGAATGCCCGTCAAAATTTGGTATGAAAACGCAGCAAGAGGCTTTTGACCACGTCGATTTAGAGAATGGAATACTTTATAAAGCTTTGAAGCAGATAAGGTTTATAAACTCTAACAATGTGATCAACGGTTGCCCTACATTAATATCTGTTTGGTGTTGTGAAATTGAACCAAGTCAAACTAAAGCGTTGATCTCTATAATACGTGAAAGAGTCTCGCCACACGATTTCGACTCTTTGGTGCATATAAAGAGAATAAGCAAGGGTCCCAGCAAATCTGATCCCTCGAAAACTGTGTTGAAAGTTATATTTTCTACAAGCCATTATATTGAAACCAGAGCTGGAGTAGAGAGTTTCTTGAATTTGATAGTGGTTCTTGATATCTATCTTGTAAATCTACCACAGTCAGCGCCACAAACAAAAGAGCTCAGTCAAAAATGGTCTTTGGAATACTGGCCGATGTCTTGGAAAGGGAATCCAAATCATCAGTTTCTTAATAGTGTCAAGTTTGACATTTTACATGAGAGAAATTTAATAAATAAATTAGTGTCACAAGCACAATCAACTGGTTGTGACCAAGTCCTGATTACATATATTGCAAAGCAAGCTCCGGATCTAAGTATCGAAATTACAGCAATAGGTTTGAATTTGGGATCTGCGAATCCATATGATCATAGTGTCATGAGGGCCATCGAAAAGATCTCGATGGACGAAAGAGAGCGTAGAGATCACTTATCTGCTAAGAATAATTCGTCTAACTACCTTTGCCACAACCTTTTGGTATATACAACGCACGAACCTTGTGTCATGTGTTGTATGGCACTCGTTCACTCAAGAGTCGGAAGAGTTATTTATCTTAGAGAGTCACCAGGTACAGGTGGATTCGAAAGTAATTACCAGTTGGGAGACCGAGACGGTTTGAACTGGAAATTTGAAATTTGGAAATGGGTAGGCAAGGAAGCAGATGTAATTTCTCCGTCAATGATAAATTTTTGATACATCAACTTCGCGAGGCTTAAATTAGAGCATTACAATAGTCATTAAAATTCCTATTATTACAGAAATATATGTTATGCTCTCCTATTGTTTAGATTCAGAATCGTCGGAATTTATCGTGTTCTCTCCAAATAGGAATCAAGTTTATCAAAGCTTCGTTCGGCATCTTCTAATATTGATGCCACTTCACATGTACTTTTTCCAAATCTCAAGTCATTCAATTCATCGATCAAGATTTTAACATGTTCTACTGTAGCTGTGATTTCTTCACTCAAAGCTTGATCTTGGAGTTTACAACTTTTTAGAACTGTTGTAAGTCTTATTATAAGATCGTGAATAGAACTTCTCTTGAGCAAAACTGACAGCAAATCCAACTTTTCAGCTATGTGCTTGACTGGTATATGGAATTCATTTGCAATCTCTCGCTCAACTGGCTCCAAAATATATGTTTGACGTTGAAGGCATAGTTTAGAATATAAATGCAGCACAACAACTTGCGAAGTATTCAGTGGGAATAATTTTTCAAATTGACCATATGTTATTATTGATTGTAAATTTGAGCGAGACGACAAATACCCCGTCAATATTGCAGAGGAATCCATGGTCAATCCCACTATTGAGCGAGTATCGTATTTGTTGATGTTTCTGGGGACGTAATGAACTAGTCGTGTAATATGTTCAAACTTCATCAATCGAAATTTGAGATTGAACTTAAACTTTCCACAACAAAAACCCACGATACAAATCATAAATAGATAATGAGCACTTTGTCTTATGACACATCGTCATATTTTGTTCAAGGTTTAGCGACCAGTCTTGCAAAAAGACTATTGGATGAGCCTGAAAATTCATTACTCGTAAATATTGCACCAACTGGAAGACAAGCTAAACGTAATGCTCAGCAAATAAACTATTCAGAGGACTTTGTTGATGATTTTGAGTTTGAAGACACCCCATCATCTAATTTCAATAAGAATTCAATAATAAATAGTCAACAACAAACGATTGTCCAAAAACTATCACCAGCAAGAAATACTCCTCATATTGATTCACTTGACGATGATCACAAAATAAATGAACTTGCTCACAAGGCAGAGGTGTTAATTCCCATCAAGATTAACGTCGAAAATCCTAACTCAACACACAAAGTTGTGGACTTTTTTATGTGGAACTTGAATGAGACCTTAATAACACCAAACCAGTTCGCTGAAATATTATGTACTGACTTGGAACTACCAAACTCGATGCAACAGCAAATCGCTGAATCTATATTTCAACAAATTGAAGATTACAATTATGTTTCAGGTCTCCAATTTACTCCAGGGAACCCCTGTATTGTAATAATCGATTTATCCGTGAGCTTAAGCAAAAAGTTATATCAGGACAAATTCGAATGGGACTTGAATCAGACTGAAATAACCCCAGAAACTTTTGCACATATAGTTGTGTCCGATCTAGGATTGGCTTTGGAATTTAAGCCTGCAATTGCTCACGCTTTGCACGAGATAATTGTTCGCGTAAAGAAAGAAATCTTGGATGGGTCTTACAACAATGAAGTTCACAACATGCATCTTTTGAGAGGAATTATTTTTGAGAGTGGTATTAGAATATCCACCGAGGCTAGCATACTGAATGGAAATGATCAATGGGAACCTATTGTCGAGATACTTACTCCAGCCGAAATCGAGAAAAGGGAAAATGAACGAATCAGAAATATGAGAAGATTAAAAAGAGAAAATATGAAAAGAGACTACGATGATTTTGGAAGTAATAAGAGAAGACAGACCTTATCTAGAAAGAAGTATGATGACTTGGAATGGAGAAGTTAGATTTAGGGATCAATCAAGAATATTGTAATTTATAATTTATAAAACATTTTTATAGTGGAATACTATACTATAAAACTGTGTAACGAAAGTCACTGTATTCATGTAGAGTAGCCTACTTTAAAATCCAACAGTCCAGTAGGAAGCTCATAGGCACCATATATATATATTCACAAAACAAACAAACATAAATCATCTATAATTAAAATGGAAAAAAGACAAGTAGCTTGAAATTACTAAAACTTCATCAACTAGAAAGATATTTACGAAATTACTAATAATACCTAATTTTTATATATTGGCTCCAAGTCGCGACCAGCCGGAAGATCATGAATTGCAATTTTTGTATTGAACATTATTCAAAATATCATAGAGGACCTGCAAAACTGGTCTTAGCATTAAGAAATAGAACACAAAATAAATTGGAAATGCTAATACTAAAAAAAGTCTTATAGCACCAAGCAGAGCAATAAATCCACTCAATTTATCAGGTATCGATCTTAGCGATTCAATGTATGCTTCCTACTCCTTATCAAAATCCTAACAATTGTATATCCATTTCCCGCGCAATGTAGTTGCACGTATTCATTCAAGTATTAATAGACCAAACAACCAATGCCCCGCAACTCTATAGTTAGATATCTTCAAACCACAATACTAACCCGAATGCGAAACGATCCTCAAGAATCACAAACTATTAAATAACGAAATAAAAAAAAAAACATATCAAAACTTCAAGTACAAGGCTATACAAATACTTGAATACCAAATAGATAAAAGGTTCAACTCCAAACAAGATCAGTGGCCCACACTAGTAAGCACTTCCGCCTGAATGTAATCATCAAATGCTTGTCCAAAACCATTCAAAACCATGTACACTATTATTGCAACACAATTCAATAGTAGTATCAAATCAAACTTGCTCCGATCAGAGACGACTACTTCCGAAAGTATCCCTAAATACCTATAGCTATAATAAATATTTATGATAACTATTCCAAAAAAAGATAGCGTGGAGTACATACGATTTACACCTCGCACAGAATCTCATTCAACCACAGAAGCATTTAAGTAATTGAGTCTAAAGGTGTACACGTACCCAGACCCATATAATTATGTCACTTCTTGGAAAGTTACCTGGCAGATTGAACACTGCAGCGATTGGTATATATATAGTATTGTTTATGCGTATTGGAATTTTGTCCACCTATATTAATCTAAATAAAAGTATTAATAATGCTTCAAAATAAACATAGAAAAAGATAATACGATTGTGCAAGTCTATTATATACGCAACTAGTTTCAAATGATAAAATCCATAATTTATCACAGGGCATGGCATTTGAGAATCATTTCTCCCTCAAAGCTCTGGTTTGGCGTTGAGTGCTACTCGATTTTCTTAAAAAGGATATAACCCACTCTATAAATACAAATAATACATTTAATAAACCTCTTTCAAAATTATACTAACATGACAATGACAAGCTCAACCTAAAGAGAAACCGAATTGATAGATCAGTAATTAGAGGAAATTCTTAACTAGTCAGAGAAACTTCATTTAAAATAATATTTAGATTACTCTTGTAATATTGTATATAATTTCACTGCAAGTGATTGAGGCAAACGAAGTGTTCATCGATATCTATGCACTCAATACAACTTTGTATCACAAACCAGAAAAATCTACAATACAAATCCGATAGTATCAATAAAAAACAAACATTTTGACTCGCACAAACAAGTCTCTAGATTGCCACCGCTTTCTATAAACATAATGGTAATTTCTTTCCCATTCAGTTTCAACGAATTTTTGGGGCCATTGTCAAGACATGCAAGCTAAAATCTCAATTTGACATATCAAAACCTTCAGTATATGAGACCGAGAGTAATTTCTCTCTAAGCACTTCTGATAGATATATTTTCTATAGTAATACCTCCGACCTCATAGAATTCAAAAAAAAGAGCAGAATGGCCAACCCTAATTTCATCTTCGTATTAAGATACATAGCACACACTTTACTAGCCTTCGTAACTCATGCAAGTACACAACTTTCCAGACATAAACATATGCGCGATACCGATTCATTCCAGTACTCGGTTCCTATGGAAATTGATCGAGGTAGGTCTTCAGGTGTACTTAAAAGTATGCACAGTTGTCTCTACATCGCATTTTTAATTCAAATCATAACAGTTGACCTTTAGATGTAGAAGATGGACTAATTACAAAACGGTTTCTTCGACTGCAAGAGTAGAAACTGTGTAGCTTGAGAATTGGTAACCGAATTGAAATCAAACTTTTTCCCAACACTCTATCAAATGTGAAAGACCAGGTACTCAGTATTTTATTCTAAAATCATTTAAATTTCTACACCATAAAATCATAGTAGTAGCTTTTGTTTCACTATTTCTCTACAAGTAAGATAGTATTCATATGATCCAGATGGTAATGATTTGCTTACTGTGCACTACGTGGCATTGGACTGAGCCCATTTAGAATGTAACGATGTCAGATAGAAAAGTGGATTTTCATTTAGTTGTTATAACCATTGGTGTCTCTCTAATCCCAATATTGATTGGAATATTTGATGACATTCTTCGATTTTTGGTGGTTGTCTAGTTGAGTACACAATGAACAAAAGTAGATAGCTTGTTTGGACTTCGGGAAACCAATCGGGGTATTTCTAATGAAGTTCTAGGATGGTTGTTTGTCATATTACATACTACAGCTGGTTTTAGGAATGGGATTTTCTTTGAAAATATTTCCGTACGTCTGTGTAATCTTAATCTCCGGAGATATCTCTCCTTATACATGCCTAATTTTATTCTAGTAGACGACATATTTGTGCTTTAACATGTTACTTGGTGGAGTACTTATTTCAAACTATGTTGTTAGTTTGGATATTATGTTCTTGTTTTATTTATCTAGAATTTCAATTTTAACAGAAATAACCAGATGAATCTATTTTTCGAGATATTTAGTAAATTTTTGTGCATGGTGAGAGAGTAGACAGTTGTTGTGTTGTAGGAGTTTGTTTAGAAGAGGATAGTGGGGGCGAGGTTTGGATTTTTTAATGCTGTGCTTTTTGAAAGGGATCTGTATTTGAGGTTAGCGAGGTTTGGGTGGATTTTCAAATGTGTTGGCGGAGTGTACTTTTCGCCAAAAGCAGCGTGTCATTGTTAGTTTTGAGTTTTTAGTTGTGCAAATAGAGGATGGTGAACTACAAGAACACTTTGCAAAATGATGTTTGGGTTTGGGTTAATTATTCTGTCAGCTGCATTAGTATTTTCTTGCTTTCCTGGATTCCTTTGTAAGCTTCGTAATTTTTGTAAAATTTAGGGTATTGGAGAAGTATATACGAGAGAGATAGTTACATTTATAGATCGAATTGAAGAGTCGCATATGCGGACATCTTATGACCATAATGTCGCGAAAGTTGAAATCGACAAAAGATTGTGCGACAATTTTGCATCCATTTGTGGCTGCAAGTTTACAAATTCACCATCTACTTATACAACACCCCCTTGATATCCGATCTAAAAGAAAGATCCTGATATCACATCTGTTACTTAAATGACTCATTGTTAATCACTAGTAGCGTTAGGATAAGGACAATTAAAGTCAATACCAAGATATGGAGATGACGTTGAATGCGAAATCGAAATTCAAAAAGAAGTCAAAAACCAAGTCCTTGTACTTCTGGAAGACGTCTTAGAAAACGGGATGTAATTGAAAAGGTATTACGTTACTTTCGGAAGATGAAAAGAGGTGATAGAGCTCGTGAATGTGTCCCAGCACCAGAACAAGCTTCCACCAAAAATACCCCAATGGTTGAACACTTGATTGAGCTTGATTTACCTTTCGCCAAATTAGATGATAAACATTCCTTGAATATCTCAAGAAGTTTTTAGTTAACAAGTCTCCAGTTCTTTAAGCAATTCAAGACTCCTACGAGATCTTGCGTTTTGCCAGTAACTTTTTAAATCTGTCTCCAGAAACTTTTGTGGAAACATTGGAGCTTACCGTGGGAGAAGAACATATCCCGGTCAGGATTTCGAAACTTTTAGAAGTCTCTTTGGATCGGACTCCCGTGGAGTCAGTTTAGAAATAGTTTCTCCAGATTCCAACGCAGAAGTTAGAGATGACTCCCCTTGAAATACTTGCACTTGTTGGAGCCACCTTAGCTCTGAATCCATAATTAAAACCAGCTGAAATCTTAGAATTTTACAACATTTTAGAGCAGGGACTAGAATTGGTAGTTGTTGAGACCATCAAACCAATCGATGTCTCTTTAGATCAGACTCCACAAGAATTTGTCGAGTGGTACGATATCTGTTTAGATCAGACTCCGTTGGAATCTGAAAAATCCTTAGAATCATCTGGGGTTAAATTTGGGAGTTCTACTGACAATGTAGAAGAGGAGGGATGCTGCTCAGGAATCAGCGAACAGAAAGAGAAAGATGAGATGATGAATGAAACCCTTAATACCGAGGGAAGAAGTCTTGAATCAATGACCTTCAATTCTCTCATGTCCTTTTCAACTTTAGAATCTTCTGAAGCCATGAAAATTAACTATGCTAAAGAAAGCGACAGTTCTCAGACGTCGTAGCGACCAAATGGGTTAGGGAATCCAAGTATAAGACTTCGAAATAATGACGCTTAAATAAAGGATACATTATCAGGTGGTCATAGTATTTGTGCCCTGAAGTAGACGGATGCTGTGGAAATCCCACCTGTAATGGTTTAACTAAGGACATATTCTCCCGTTTTCAAGGCTTTATATCCACTAAGTTAGAAGAATGCTGTGAGGGAGCGGTGGCCTGTAATAAGCCAAACTCATTGACATCCAATATCTCACCTTCTAGTTGAACTCCAAAGGAAGAAGTCACCAACACGAATGGTACGAGAAAGAAAAATGCTAGCACGAAAAAGAGAGCAACTCGCCGTCGTGGTAAAGGTAAGTCAAATAAATTGGAAATGATGGAAAGCAGAAAAATCCAACAGGAGCCAAAGTTACCTCAGAAAGTCCACGGATTAAGGACTCCAAATTAGGGATTCAAACTAAGATAACAGATACCAAGATGGAGTTCCAGACGTGGAAGTTCCAGAGGTTGAGTTCTTAAGTTGAAGCTCCAAAGGTTGCAGTATTAAGATTAAAAACCTCACTTAAACCTGAGACTATCAAGACAACATCTTCAAATATTCAAAAGGTTTATCGGAAACAATTGAAGAAATTGTTTGACGAACAGGCCGCTGAAAATATGGGAAGTGATCCATCCAAGATGTGGATTACTCAAGAATAGATAAAGGAACCTCAAGAACAAAAATAATATTCTTCGACAGAGGATCCTCCTTCAATCCTCAAATTGCTCAGGTTGTGCATGAGGAATGAGTATATTCCAAAGGATAAGGTCGCAATAAGTGATAGCAAAAAACAAGCAGCTTTACTTACTAACTTTGCTCCTTTTGAACATCCAGAGGACAAGGAGTTTTTCGACATTTCTACTCTTCTGACTGCTATACAGTTCCTGGCTAAAACTGACTTCCACGGGGTAGAAGACCCCTCGCTTGAAGATATTCTTTAATTTAATAAATTAAAAACCATAAAATTAAACAGCAGAGTGAGAGATATTTCTCTCTTGATGGAGATAAGTTAACCCATTCAAAAATTTCCAAGTTAATAAACCTACTCCACGACAGAGGGATAGTTAATTCTTGTTTAAGATAAGGAAATATGCTTCAAGAAGTGTCTCAGGTACTGCTATATGGGGTAATGAAACACATGGATTTGAATAAAGTATTTTCGTTATTTGATATTCAAGTCGTCTTCACTTCTGACGGTTAGCTGAGGTGCATTTTCTATATTCTCACTATTTTTCGCTTATCTGTCTTACCACTATATCTAAAGTCTGCCCTAAAGTTAGTAACGTAGCGAATTAGTGGCTCTAAATTAAACTTACATTCGGCTATTTGTTAGGCTCAAGAAGTAACGGATATATGATTTAATCCTTGCTACAATTTGGCTGTTGATTAGCTCTTTATATCAGCTACTCAGGTTACTTTTTATGGGTGGATGCAAAACGATCTCATATGTAGCTCTGAAGTTGAATTCTAACAACATTTAGACAACTTTTTCTGATGAAATGACACAAACCAAACCTTTAAAACTTCAAGAGATCTTTTTCTACGGCGGTGATGATATTTTACTTATTGCGACGTTACTTTTCAAGAAAATGAAAAATAATGCTAAAAAATGCAAAATGTTGGAGGTGAGAATCTGTGGACCTCAAACAACCATAAAATCTATCTTCTTATTGTACTGTAGGGTCAAAATTGAAACAAAGCAAACTCATGGTTACTTCCAATTCCATGAGTAGTTTAAAGGAATTTGACACTTTATTGATCAATTTTTCTCTACTAAAAACTGACGCTCTCCGTCCATTGTATCGAGATTTACATTAAACTTATTTCAATCAAAAATCAAGTGCGACAACTTAAAGTGCTTAAGGTTATTGGAATCCAAAACGTTTGGGAAACTTTCGCTGATTTTCGTATTGCTTAGATTATACATCCCTTTAGAGTTATGAGCTTGAGCTTGATCTCTTTCCGCTGATTTGAAAGACTCACTGGTGGTATCCTTCGCGAATAAAACAATCAAGAATTAAGTGGTCTATTTTGCCTCTCGGTTTAGACATGATAATAGCTAGCAGCCATTACAGTTGTTGTAGTGTGATAGAAAATTTTATGTGGAAATTCAGTTTTTTGGGAAATTGAAGCGAAGAGATAATTACTCTTTAAATTTATTGACATGTCCACCCCCACACACACACACAGTACTGTAACAAAGAGTAGGAAACTACGGACGGATGTATGCGTTGTTCCAGAGGTTAACGCACTCTTGCAATTTTTGAGAGGACTTGAAGTAGAAATTTTTGAAGCACTTGCAACAATTTAGACACGGGTCATCAAGACCTCCATTTTGTTTTCATCAATTGTATTGGGAGTCATTATGAAGATTTTACATTGCTGTAGGAACATAACGGTAGCTAAGGAATAGGAAGAGTATAAGGACTTAATCGTGGAAATAGTCTCACTTTTCATTTTGCAACACTTGGGCTACGAGCGTTTACTTACTGAATATTAGTGCTATTTTGTAGCTTAACGCATACAATGTTAAATTTATGCTTCAGATTTCCTGCTTTCGACTTACAAAACGTTTAGTTAGCATAATTGTTGGGAAAAAAATGGAGGGGAAACGGTTGCAAACATCCGTTATTCCCCGATACTCCGAGATCCAATTGAGTTCGCACCAGACGTAAACAGAAATGATTGGATTGTTATTAGTATAAAATATGTACCACATAAATATTGATCTACTAATAGTGTGAGTTGGTAAAATTGTGATATCCCCAGTGTGATTCTGAAGTTGATTAACCTTTTAATATTTTAATTAATGCTAATATTGCAAGCGAAGAGTGGAAAAATTTGTATACCAGAGAAAAAAATATTTTTTTCTTAAACTATATAACGACGAAATTCCTTGATAGATAAGGCCAATTCGAAGAAACAACGAATATCATGTCTACGCCAGTTTCGAAGAAAGTTAATTACCCGTAAGTTAATTCAAACATGTATTCAGTTTGTCATAACATACTAACAAAGCAGGTTTTGGTATGGTGGTGCAGCTAGCATGGTCGCTTGTTTGGTGACCCACCCATTGGATTTAGCTAAAGTTCGTTTGCAAACAGCTAAAACACCAGGTCAATCATTGGGTTCTATGGTATACCAAATTGTTACTAAGGAAGGGGTTTTAAAAATCTATTCTGGTTTGACAGCATCACTTTTGAGACAAGCAACATATTCAACAACTAGATTTGGTATCTACGAATATTTGAAGGAATCATACGTGGCCTCAACGAACAATTCCAAGCCAAGCACGGCAGTATTGCTACCAATGTCGATGGTAGCAGGTGCAATTGGTGGACTAGTCGGTAATCCTTCAGATGTTGTAAATATCCGGATGCAGAATGATTCTTCATTACCATTAGACCAGAGAAGGAACTATAGAAATGCTTTCCATGGTATTTATCGTATTTGCAAAGAAGAGAGTGTTGGAACATTATTCAGGGGGCTTACGCCCAACTTGGTCCGTGGTATTTTGATGACAGCATCTCAAGTTGTCACCTACGACATTGCTAAGAATTTGTTGATTGATACATTTTCTTTGGATCCTTCGAAAAAGTCCACACATTTCTCGGCTTCGCTATTGGCTGGTTTAGTTGCAACTACAGTTTGCTCCCCTGCCGATGTTGTCAAGACTAGAATTATGAATGCGAAAGGTGCGGCCAGTGGAAGTGCCTTTAGTATTTTGACTGCAGCTGTGAAGAATGAAGGAGTTGGCTTCATGTTTAGAGGCTGGTTGCCTTCGTTCATCAGATTAGGTCCACATACGATTGTCACATTCTTAGCTCTTGAGCAATTGAGAAAATTCAAACTTGGAATGTAGCATCCCAATACTGCATTTTGCTTCTTGATTTATTCTTCTTCACAATAGACTTCTCCAACGAGTATAATTACAACTCCTCCATGTTGGTGGCATATAAGCCGTTATAGATATTTAATTCATACTTCATTTCCGTGTTTTATTGTGTATTTAAATTTTGTACTATAAACTCGTAGAGGATTGTTTCTGAAAATCGAAAAATAGAGATTTAACCTTATTATTTGTGCGGTACATATAGGTAATAATAAAACTATTAATACCGAGAACTTAAAGATGCGATTTTATGACATGTGTAACTTAGACTTGAATGTTGTCTAATTCAACCTTTTCAAAGCTCTCCTTCTCAGCTTCTAAGAGATATGGAATCAAATAGTGGGTGTCTTCCTCAGGTTTGACGGCTTTGTTGGCTGGTAACAATTGATTAGATAATGCACATTGGTGAGCGGTAATAAATCTATAGTTTCTAGCATAGCTTTCATTCTCTGGTAATCTAGAGATTGCCTTTTGGGCAATTGGAGTTTCTTCGAGAAGCAAATCATTGAATCTATAATGTTAGTATAACAAAGCCATTTCATATAATCTATCTCAAGAAAGTCGTGACGGTTTGAATAATGTAGATATTCTTAGAGGTGTTACATTAAGCTTAGGCAGATTTAAGCATTCGTCGAATCAAATACTTACTTTAATCCCATTTCTCTGTATCCAGCGTAGGCGCAAAAAGTCTTAGCAACTGGTGTAATGATTTTACTCAAAGTTGGTCTGGACAAGATGAGGTCAGCAGTCTTGACTATAGATGTAAAAGATGCCATTTTTCTGTCGTTGATATCTATTATTAAACAAGAGAGTGAATATTTAGTTGTAGTGACGGTTTATTTTTCAATTTAATGTTTCTTGAAAATCAAAATTTGTGAGAAGTTTATTGGTTGAAATCTAGACTTCCTTATTAGGAAAGATGTCTTCGTTCTTGTGTTATGCAGTATCATTTTGAGGAGCGATATTTATGGGTAGGAGATAGGTGATTCTGCCGAACCATGTAGTTGACTACAATAATAGATTATGCATTTTAGAAGAATTGGACAGAATATTACTATAGAAGAGCTGTCTTTGTGTTTCCCTTCTTGCAAAAAGATATTGGTGCATTTGTTCACCTCAAGTACTCAAGAGTCTGCTGTTGAAATAAATAGTTGCATAAATCTAACGTGGAATCTGTTAGCTTGGGTTGAATTGGAAGGTGATATCGATAGTGCATTGTGAAAAATTCTTTACACGACGTTAGACAGAAAAGATATTTAACATTGCAATCTCAAATTCTGAATGCCTATATAATATCTCATCTAGTTTGGCGTATGAGGTTCAAGACGCGTTTGGCAACTGTTTTGGGTTATTGTTTTCTTCAAGGCTAACTCCACATCAAATCTTCTGGATCTGAAATGCCTATCATTTAATTTAAGATGCAAGTATATTACATATATATGACCTATTCTAATGCGAATTTAAGGCTGTAAAATAGTACAGAATAAAGTAAAAGTTCCGAAGAATGTCTTCATTTCTTTCTAAACCAATTGAATTTAGAGCTCTTTCTTTTCTTTTCGTTTACCTGATCATCAATATCAAAGCAGGAAGGAGTCCTCGAAGTATTTGAGTTTCCATCATTAATAAACATGGACTTAGATTTAGAGTGACGAAACCTTGAAAATGCAGAACTACCCCTTCCGGAAGCTGATGAAAATGAAATAGGCTGTGATATGATGGAATGTGAACTTGAGCCTCTTCTTGGAATTGCTGCCACTTCTTTGAGCAAAATCGTGAATGCAGAGCCCCTTCTTGAGATAACCTCTGGTGAATCGGTTTCCGCTTGAATCCCTGATTTGGAGGGAAAGGTATTGAAAGGATCGAAGTTGTTACTAAAACTGTTCACATTAGCTCTTTTCTTGAGAAGATCGGAGAGTAAAGCCTCCTCAGCGGGGTCATCTTTCCCGAGCTTTTCCTCTGTTGTTGCCTCTTCGTTGACATTTGGCAGACCTGCAGCTGGCGAAATTGTCCTGAATGTTGGAATCTTAGTTTGGTTTAAAATCTTTTCTTCAGAAGGAGATAACGCTCGCCTTGGAGAGGCCTTTTTAGGAGAAGACTTTGAAGAAGACTTGATTGAAGTACTGGCAGATCTCAATGCGATGTAAGAGGATTGATGGGACATGGATGGTGGGGAAACATACTCTGCAGTAAAAGTTGGGTCTGAAGCACTGATAGTTGATTCGTTGCTTGGGATAGAGACAATGTCATTGTGAGGAATACACATAGAAGCTTGATCATCTGAAAATTCACCAGGTTTGAAGGTAGAGTTTGTAGAGGGTGTTGAAGGAGTTCCATAGCCAGAACTGATCACGATCGAAGGTGTTTCATTCTGAGAACGATTACTGTTTGGATTATTCCCATCTAAAACTGAGCTAGTACTCTCGAGACAACTAGTCTTCGTGATTTTACCCATCTTAAACTTGCTGCTAATAATGTCAGTATGCGAAGCCAACGATGAACGGTCGGTCGATTGAATTGTATCATTGCTTGAGATGACAGTTGATGAAGCATCAGAATGCACACTGATTGGGCTTGTCGACGCGTTTTTGTTCAAAGTTAGCATAGTAGAAGATTTGGAGTTAACAGGTTGAGGGATCTTAGAACCAGAATGAGGATTTAAAGATTCTGTTTGCTTAGTTGATGAATGAGAGGCTAAAACATTGACTTTTTCTTGGCTTAGAGATGTGACTGGAGGTGTGGGTACTCTCCTATATTCTGGAACGAGCGTTCTTAGTTCCCCAAATCTCACCAGGGTACGTGGTTGAATTTGCATATTCCGCTTTGGGTTTGATTTAAGACTTGGCAAACTAGATGAATGTCCCAAGGATCTGATCTCTTTTGTACTTCCATTGTTGTTATGATTGCTGCTATTAGATCTCACAATATTGATGCTCTCTGAAGACGACACTTTCAAGGCATTCGAAATTCTGTTTGATTGGTCGTAAAATATTTGGTACCTATTTGCCTTCGCTCCTGACCTCTTTCCACTGGGCGTTCCAACAGTATTTATTGATGAAAGCGTTGGGGTATTAACAGGTACGCCATTCGAGATCGCAGAATCTCTTGAAGAATTTGATAGAGTTTTCTCGATCAAGTTTGACGACAGCACCCTATTTCCAGTGCTACGTAAACTCGATGTTGATGAGCTGGCCGATAAATTTGAGTATATACCGCTACCCAAAATCAGGTTTGGTGGGTTGGCAAAGAGGTCCTCTGTTTCGTTAAAGGAAGGTAAATATTCAAGTGAACCATCATTCTCGACATTTTCATGAACATTGTCATTCAATAAACCTTTTGAATCTTCTTCCTCTGCACTAGAGTCGCCTGTTTGCTCTTGTATGGGTTGGTCAAATAATAAGTTAGAAAGGTTGAGACCATTATGATTATTGTTGGACACAGTGGAAGTATTATAACAGTTGAATAGACTATGGGTGAGGTGGTTGCTCTGGCTCAGTAAGGAAGATAAGGGAGAGGATACAAATGGACTAGGGCCTTGTTTAGTGAATGGGGACCCCAAAAAGTCATCATAATTCTCGATATCAGGAGGGGCCAGCTCAGTTCTTGTATGGTTATATGGAGTTGAATTGGAAGTACTGTTTGAGATATATCCAATGTGAAGGTTTGCATTCATGACCTCATCCAAGTCAATAAGGGCATCTGGGATATTTTCCTTATTCAAATTTGTTTCCTCCGTTAGGAAAAACCTTGTTTTCGAGATATTTGAGATGGAGGCTGCCTTCCTGTGGTCCAATTTGATAGGCGAGTTGAGTCCATAACTGCTTGGATGTAAAGGACTATTTCTTCCTGGAGAAAGGGTACCAAAGTGTTGAGGGGATGCCCCAGATGGAGTTTTGTTCATATCTGGGGTTTTATTTGGAAATGCAAAACCATCGACAACTGGTTTATTTGTAAAGTCCTGAACGTTATCAAACTGAAAATGCTTGTCGACGGATGATTCATTTGAATATGCATTGCTAGGATTAATGGAGATGTTGTTTAAAGATTTTGACGTTGGTGGAGGAGAAAACAAACCCAATCCCATGGAATCGAAATCACCAGATATTGCGGCAGATCTTCGATGCCTATGAATTTTCCTACTTGAAGTAGGAGTAACCGAAAGATGGTTTGTGGATGAAGGAAGTGAACTCATGAGAATGCTAATGGAAAATAAATGAATGAATGAATCGAATTATGAGAAATGAATAAAGCAAAAAAAACAACTGGAAGTTAACTCAAAATCAAAGTTAACCAACAAATCTGACAAAAGCGAAAAGCAACTTACAAATTGATATAGGAACAGATGGCAGCTATCCGGGACTAGAAAGCACTTGTGACTGTAAAACGCTTGTGACTGAAATATTCACCAGTGCCAACGCGATTCCTAAGAACGACTAGATTTAATTCACTTAAATCACGAATAATGCAAAAGGAATGAACGCTATAAAGTAGCCAATGCGCCTTGCGTATACTGTTGTATTCTTTCGAATACTTCTTTACGCTGGTGTATATCGATGTATACTAGAATATAGGGTTGAATGGGTGGCGAACGTTACACGTGTCTTTTGGGGAGAAACAATTGATATTAATCCAACAACGCTATATCCAATCAACCAACTAAAATAGTCAAACCAACAAGCCTAACCTCAGTCAAACTCTAAATTAATACTACTCTCGTAATGTTTGTTAAAAAGTAGCAACAAAGATTATCTTCACAAAATTTACATAACACGCTTGGCTAGGAGGTCGTGTGTCTGGTTGTAAAAAAAACTTTTACTGAAACGGTCCCACAAAGTTATTGCTTCTCGTACAAAAAAAACCTCTTTCAAGATTGGGGCCCTTATGTTTGAAAAGTTAAACGATGTAGTAAAAACTTAAAGATAGTGCACTTAATTTCTAGTAGTAAGATCAATATATGTGTTTATGTAGGAGGAATGTAATTCTTGACTGCAATTCATGAACTCCCGTAGTTTTCGCATTCAATCGGCGACAAAAGGATCAGGTTTCCAAATGAGCACAAGAACACAATAACCATTTCACCTCAATACATGTTTACTTGCTGTGTTTATACAGCATGTCTCTCTGTGTCCGGTTATAGGGAGAATGGAAATTAATGGTAGAATATGAGACGGTTAGGGGTTGATGTTTTAGTGTACACAAATGAAGATTTCATTGGAAACCTTAAAAACTTCTATACTACGAGAGTTAAACAATGCCTTCATAAGTTTTTCAATAATGGTACGTATTTGTAAAATGTATTGTTGGAATTAGTTTGTCTTACCTATATAACCTATTTTTTATGCTTTTTGGCAATTCTTCTTAATGCTCTTTGTTCGTTCTTCATAACACCATCTACCATCTTATACTTACCCTTTACACCCTTTGGTCTTCCGCTTAAACCTCTATTAGAACCAGCTGCAACAACCAAAGTAGTCTTTGGTTTGGTCTTTTGTTTCTTCGTCAACTTCTTCATCAATTTAGTGATTTCATCGGCCTTATCTCTCTCAGACTTTCCGCTGTCATCATTAATTAAATCAGATTTCTTCTTCAACTTTTCCAACCTTCTTAATGCTCTCATCTTCTTACGGCCTTGTGCTTCCAACACCTTCTTGATTGGTCTGGCATTCAATTGTCTTTGTTTTTCTTTGATAGCCATAGCTGCTTCTTTGGTAATAGGCTTGGTGAGTTTGGAATGTTTCTTTTCATCATCAATAAACCATTCTGGTAAGTCATCGCGATCTCTGAAGGAGTATCTATTTATACCTTCGTCAATCAAATCATGCTTTGATTTTTGTCCCAAAGCCACTTGGTGGGCCAACGTCATAGCTTCAACCGTAGCAATATCAACCTTTTGTTGTTGAGTCTTGGCCTTTGAGTATTGACGTGCCAATTGGTTTTCTGTATCTGAATCTGAATCTGATTCAACTTCCACATCTTTTTCAGTGGGCACAATTTCAAAGTCACTTTCACTATCAGCTTCTTCGTCACTTGAATCAACTTCTTCCACCTTTTGTAGTCCCTTAGCAGCTACAGGGGCGGCCTTTGGAGCCATCTCTTGTAATAATGCTTCGTCTCCTAATTCTCCAAATATAGAATCAGATGCAAAGAATACCTTAGCATTCTTTGATAATCCATCTGCACTCTTTTTCTCTGCTATTAATTTGATATGTTCATCGTCATCTGAGTCTGAGTCCGAACCGTCCATTTCATAATCTTTAGGCTCTTGCGTCTCCCCTTCATCCTCCTCATTGTCGGACTTGATACCATCCCAACCTTCATCATCAACATCTCCTCTTAATTTCTTAGCTCTAAAATTGGTATCACGTTCTGCTTTTCTGTTTTGGTAGGCATTGTACATATCATCAAGCTGTGCTTCCAATTCATCTAACTCGTCCGCAGATTCAACGACTGCATCTTCGTCAATGTGAATTTCATTATCTTGTGCCAATTCTTCATCGTTAAAGATCATCTTCTTCTTACCCTTGGACAATTTGTCCAACTGTCCAGTTTTCTCAGCGGTCTTCAAATTGAACAACGATTCTGATCCAATTTGTGCCGCATCGATACCGATATTCATATCTGTCAACATATTCATTTGATTTCTAACAATTTCTTTCTGTTTCAATTCATTGGCATTTTTCTTAGTTCTCTTTGCCTTCTGCTTTTGTTTGTCCGTCAACTGTTGTAACTCTTTATCAATTTGTTGGTCTTCGGTCAAAGGCTCTACTTCGACCATATTGCTCTTGTCTTCGTCTTCCTTGTCATCCAAACCTAACAAATCACGAGCTTGCTTTCTAAATTTCAAGATTAACTTGAAATCTTTCTTTCCTAAGACTTTCAAATCCTTAATACATTCCAAAAATTCTGGAGTACACCCCTTCAATTTCTTCAATATTTTCCATTCATGGTCATCCTTCTCAGGCTCATCTATTTTGTTAATAGAACCCAAAACATTTATAGGATCTTCATTCTTGACAAACTCCAATAATGGCATGGTATGGTAAAGTAAATAATCACCCTCTTCATACCCAGATCTCTGTCTTCTTTTCTTTTCTGGATTAAAAACCTTGGCTTCGTTGTTGACTGTCTCAGCAGCAAGTTCTTCGAAAACTTCCCTTGGATCCAACAAACGAGGATCCAATTTTTTTGGTGCTTTAAAACCCTTACAGACAACGAAAATTTCGGCAGATACATTACGAGAGGCTGGAGGCTTTGTAGCTTCGACTTTGTCAAATAATTGCTGGAACACCCACATCAAGTTATTGTAATCTCTAGATCTAAAAATCTTAGTGACAAAAGTTCCACCAGGATTTAAGTTTTCCACCGCCAATTTCAAAGATTGCAAAGTTAACTGAGATTGTGTGAAAGCATCTTGAACCCAACCTAAACCAACGTTAGGGGCACCATCATGCAATACTGTATCAGCCTTCCAAGTTTTCATATGACCTCTCAACTTCGACCTGCAATCTTCTGTGGTGATATCTGATTGAAATGTAATACAGTTTGGTAATGGTTTAATAGGCACAATATCAACACCAATAATCAATGAGTTGAGGGGACAAAGGTTAGAAGCTACTTGACACCACGAACCTGGGGCAGCACACAAATCGATAACCACCTTTGACTTTTCTAAAAAGTGCCCATATTTTTCATTGATTTGAATAATCTTAAAGGAAGAACGAGCTCTATACCCCTTTTCCTTAGCAAGAAAATAGTACCTATCTAAACGACCTTTACTATTCTTCTTTTGCGTTTTACCCATGTTTCAATATGTACTTGTTAAGGAGAAGAATATTATCTCTGTTGCCAAATAAAAAATGAGATGAGCTTCACAAAATCTATGGGTCGTGTGTTGAACATTATTCAAATTTGCAATCAATGGGTTTTGTTTAGTGAGTAAACCCGAAATTCGAAGGCTGGGCTGGGGTAATGCACCTAGTGCACGGGAAAGAGAGTATCGAGAGGGATGTTCTAATGTAATATGTAGATTTCAGTATATACAGATCTATGACTATAATTTCCACTCAATGAGTTCTTCTTGGTCTCGTTCTAAGTCAATTAATGATGTATCAATTAAGTTAATATTAGCATCGTTGCAAAGAATGCATTCCTTAATCAAGATCTCATCCAATTCCTTTTTGTTAATATCTGAAGGATTCTTCCTGAAATTTTGAAATATTTTCTTGAACATATAATTACCCTTCAGTTTAAAATTATGTCTCATCAAGCATTCCTTGTGGAAGCCATGGCGACAATTTGGAAAGAATATAAAATTCTTATTGATGAGTAACAGATTGCATAATTGACAAGAATCCCCAGGCTGAATAACAGAATAGACTTTGGATTTGAATTGCAATTTAGTAGAGTCCTTTAGCTTCTGTTTCAAGTTGGATGTAATTGCTAAAGATTCTTTCATTTCCATGGATAACTGACTAATCTTATTGTTATATTGATTCAAAGATTTGACAATCTCATCTTTGAAGTTATTTATCATGATTGATTCAGGAAATAGTGGTAGTAAGTCTTTCAAACTAAGAACTCCCATTGTATTACTCGTAGAAGAAAGGTTCAAGATATATTTGAGAACCTTGTTTAATTTCTTCAGGTTAGTTGCATTAATTTTGGAGAAACCTTCTTTGGCGCTAAACATTGATCCCACTATTTCATCTGTAACCGATTTTAAAGAAGTCTTGTCGCTGGTGGAAATACTATCTATTTCTTCGGCATCGTCTTCTTCATCTTCGTCTTCTTCTTTTTCAAGGAATGGAATCTCCTTCCCATCGCAAACTCTTTGAATTAGATATTTTGAGAATCTGATCCACAATTGCTTTCTAGAACTATAACTTTCTTCTTCTAGTTTTATTTTGCCCACATAATTAATATCTTCTTGCCTCGCAAACCCTTCTGAGTCCTTATTTTCCGCATTGCCGAATGTCAACTCGTGGTAACCTTCAGAATGAGAGTTTGAGGTTGGCATTTCACTGTCGTTTGCGATATACTCATCGTACTTTCTTAGCACAAACTCTCCCAAGTCTGTCAATTCATTATCCAATGCTAACTTTAGTGCTTGATCAAAAAGAGTCATGTCATTCAAAAGAATGAGGACTGCAGGCTGAAACTTTCTAAACGAAAGGCATAATCTCAAAACAAAATGAGGGTCATATGTAGATTTCCTAGTTGAATTTGCCAACGATTCAAGTTTAACATGATTTAGAAACTTGATGATTTGTTTTGAGGTATGCTTTTTTACAGCATCACTTGTTCCAGGGTATGTAATCAAAAGGGATGCGTAGTAAGTATTGATCTGACTATTCCTTATTCCTTTATCGTAGATCAATTTCAGTAAAAATTGAAGACTATAATTTTCAAGTAGCGGAATTGTGTGGGCTTTCTTATTGTACGTCAATATTGCTGGCAAAAAGTGTTCATACCCAATATCCTCATTAAACTTTAGCCATGTATCAATTGTTAACTTTGGACAATTGACCAACACTACTGTTGACGTTCTATAAATGATTTCTTTCGATTCTTGTGTACCTGTAGAGTACAACTTGCCTAAGGTTTTCACCGCATCTTTCCAGTTGTTTGTGTCAATATAGTAGTTTAAAATGAATTCATAATCTTCAATTAATTCCGCATAATAGAGTAGCTTAGAGGGAACATTTAATTCCACAATAATTTGGTAGATAGTAGCGCGATCCAATTGCTTATAGTTTGAATCTAAAAATTGCTTCAAAGTTTCATTCACTTCTTCGAGATTCTTTTGAATCCATTTCTTTTTCTTTTCTGGTGACATGCTCTCAGATGCATAGGTTGGGCCTGAAAGAGCATCAGCTTTATATTCAAGTCGGTAAATGATACGAAGTAGCACCTGCACTATCCAACTTGACAATACAATAATTCTGATTTTATTTCTCTGAATTCTTTTAGCCATGTCGTACTTGGTGAGAAGGTACTCCACTAGTAACTTTTCGGATATTATATTCAACAGGTTTCCATCACTAACCTCCAATGATGCAGATACATTGGCTTGGGTATCCGATTTTGAATGGTACTGTAAGTTCAAGAGCATTAGGCAGATTTTTTCAAATGGCTCTGACAGATTGGCCAATATTCTGATTCCTTTAATCTGTAATTTGATGAGATCTTCAAGAATCAATACATCACTATCCTCATTTTCATCATTAAAGCTAACTGAAGAAGAGCATTCGAGTCCAAATCCACCTTTTTGTAAATAATCATATCCCTGCTTAATCAACACAATATCCTTTTTCAGTGACGTACTTCCAGAGAGGTCTCCATTATTGTCATTCAAAAAGCGAAGTGCCTCTTCATATTTGCCCATTTTGTAATAATTGTACCATACAGATATTGATTCGTTCTCTATGATAAATTCATAGATTGAATTATTGGTATATAGCCAATATGTTTGAGACCCATAATCTGCAGTTGTTCCAATTAATGTTTCACCTGCTGCAAGAAAGTTCTTGAGATTCAAAATTGTTGGTTCCGATGATGCTAGAGCTAATTTGTTAAATATTAAGAGGTTTTCGTTGGAGTGGCTGACACTTACTAAGTGATGCGGTGTGATTAACACATTAGCTATATTTTGACTCAATGCAATTTCACTACCCATTTTATCTGATTGCGAGAGTTGAACTTCCAAGTCATTCGATTGTATTTCATTTGATGAAAGATTCACAACGATGTACAGTTTCCCATTAGAAGTAATAATTGAGTTGAAATCAGTTGAAATAGGTGTCTGTTTTGCGGGCGCTTTAAAGACGCGTAACAACTCTGAATATGATGTATCAAAACAGTCCCAAGAGTGTATGATATTGTTGATCACAGCATTGATTTGTAAATTGTTATTAGTGAATTCTAACCCACACAATGTAGATTGCAGAGAATGCTTGAATACAAGCTTGAGATATTTATCATCTCTCTTGTTGTCCTGGACGGACGGAATATGAGATTTTATCGATGCGAGGTATATGGCCCCTTCAACTGTCCCTACTAGAAAGTCTCCTGTTGATTCCTTGAGAGAATTGGTGGCATCTGTCGGAAATGCTATTTGTTTAATATTCAAATTCTTGAAACGACTCAAAAGCTTAAACGATGAATAAGAATCATGTAAATAGTAGCATGCCAAGTCACTCAATTGTATGATTAAATGAAGACCATTAGGATGGAGCCAAGATCCCAAAACTTTTGTTGAAGAAGGTAATTGATATCGCTTTACTTGTGATGGATTAGCCAAGTCTATCTTGTATACCAAAGTGCCTAACACAAGGTACATCTTATCATTCTGAACGCACAATTTCTGAAGGGAATGACCCAAATTGAATTGCAATTGAACTTGCTCTAGTTCAAATGTTGGTTGTTCATTGTCCTTCGTTACCAAAGACGAGGCATTTTGTGTGTGTTGAGTCCCACTAGATATACTAATTGACTTATCAGATTCAGTAAACTGTGGACCCTTACCATTCAACTCCATTGATTAATTATATCGTTGTGATATTTCTGTTTGCAATATTGGAGATCGTTTTAAACTCAGTGCGCGGATGCCATATCTGGCACATACAATTTTAATAACTACGGGGCGCTTCGATTATTCTACACATCAAGATAAAGTTTGCTAGAAGAGGTACCCTCTTAGCTGTATTTGTGAATTCCAATTGGTAAGTCTATTTACAGAACTTTCGCTCTTTGCAGAATTATAGGAATTGACGGACTCTCCTTTATTTAGCTCAACCCTTCAAATGTAGATTCCACAAGCCAATTGAAATTCTGGCGAATTAGAATAATATGTTGTAGACAAATCACTCTAGGTATTCTCGATTGAATGGTGGTTGTATCTACTCCTTTGGATTTTAATACCTTTTGATTCATTTCACAATAGCTCGAAATCCAATTCGTTCCTGGATTTAGACTAGCAACAATTTACCTTAGTAGTTTCCGTAGTAATTCAAAGATGGATAACAAACACATTACCATTGATTAGACAGTTTAAGACTTTATGTTACATTCTTTGCCATATAATTGATTTTGCATCCAAAAAAACCATTCCCATCTAAATACACTCAAGTCACAAGACAAAGTTTTTTATTTCTTAATCTACTGTCAACTATATCGAATATTCAATTATAAATCGTAAGGTACTTACCAGCTCATTGAGTCTACCTACCGAGTCACCAGTTTCTGGCCTGTTGGAAAGATTTTTACTAATGGTTTCAATACGTTCCTGGAACGGATACAAAAGGTAGGATTCGCAACAAATTTATTCCAATTGTATCATTAATATATTTACACGTCTCTATATTTGAGGTTATCGTCTTATTCGGTATGACTACTACTGGGGAACTACTATGTACTTGGAGTGACCTAAGGCAGTGTTTGTGTTTATATGCAGTATGTTCGGTTCATCGAAGTTCTCCTGAACTGGACAAGTCCAGCGTTGCCCCCTAAACATATAAAGAGAACAATTGGACATCAATTGAGTTAACTTTGTTTTAAACCAAGATGAATGTGTTAAAGCTTCAAAAGAAATTTCCGATACTTGATCAATCTGATCTTTTTAACATTATTGAAGATTTCAGAGGAATTGATTTAGATGACAAGGGATGGGTAGAAAAGAAAGAAGTTATAAACTCGGTTTCTAAGAAAGGTAAATATTCTTATGATCAAGCAAGAGAGACTTTGAAGCAAGTAGATGTTGATGCATCGGGTCACGTTGAATTGGACGATTATGTCGAATTGATTGCTAAGTTGAAGGAAACGTCATCTAGTGGTGAATCAACTCCAGTTAGTAGTTCAGGTGGTGCTGCTTCAGGGGGGGCTCCCAGAAAACCTCTCAATAAGCCGGCTCCGCCAGTTCCGACTGCAAACACTTCTCATAAAACTTACATATCTGGTAAGACTTCTGGAACCACTCATACTATCAATGATGAAGAAAGAACTGAATTTACTAGACATATTAACTCAGTCTTATCTGGAGATTCTGAAATCGGAGATAGATTACCATTTGATACCGAAACTTTCCAAATCTTCGATGAATGTAGAGATGGGTTAGTGCTTTCCAAGTTGATCAATGATTCAGTTCCTGACACCATTGATACTAGAGTCTTAAATTTGCCTAAGGGTAAGAAGGTGCTCAACAACTTTCAAATGTCTGAGAATGCCAACATTGTTATTAATTCGGCCAAAGCCATTGGGTGTATTGTTGTTAATGTTCATTCTGAAGATATTATTGATGGTAAAGAACATTTGATTCTTGGTTTGATATGGCAAATTATCAGAAGAGGATTGTTGTCGAAAGTTGATATTAAGTATCATCCAGAATTATACAGATTATTAGACGATGATGAAACATTGGAACAGTTTATTAGATTACCTCCTGAACAAATCTTGTTGCGTTGGTTCAACTACCATTTGAAAAATGCGGGTTCTCAAAGAAGAGTCGCAAACTTCGCTAAGGATATAAGTGACGGTGAAAACTATACCGTATTATTAAACCAATTGCAACCAGAGCATTGTGGATTGGATCCATTACAAACTTCAGACCTTTTGCAGCGTGCTGAACAGGTCTTGGACAATGCTGACAAGATTGGTTGCAGAAAGTACTTGACGCCAAACTCCTTGGTATCTGGTAACCCAAAGTTGAATTTAGCTTTTGTTGCCCATTTGTTCAATACTTATCCAGGTCTCGATCCAATTGAGGAAAGCGAAAACATTGAAATTGAAGACTTTGATGCCGAAGGTGAAAGAGAAGCTAGAGTCTTCACTTTATGGTTGAACTCGCTTGATGTTGATCCTCCAATTGTTTCCCTCTTTGAAGACTTGAAAGATGGTTTAGTTCTTTTACAAGCATTCGATAAGGTGATGCCAGGGTCTGTTTCGTTTAAACACACCAACAAGAAACCCGCAAATGGATCTGAATTATCCCGTTTCAAGGCATTAGAAAATACTAATTATGCTGTTGAAATTGGTAAAGCGAATACTTTCTCTTTAGTAGGTATTGAAGGCTCTGATATTGTGGATGGTAACAAATTGTTAACATTGGGTTTGGTTTGGCAATTGATGAGACGTAATATCAGCACTACCTTATCCAAGTTGGGTAAGAACAACAGTAACTTAACTGACGGTGACATTTTGAAATGGGCAAATTCCCATGTCACTAAAGGTGGCAAGTCGTCTACTATTAGGTCGTTCAAGGATCAATCCTTATCGACAAGTGTTTTCCTTTTGGATGTTTTACATGGCCTTAAACCTGGTTACGTTGACTACGATTTAGTGTACCAAGGGCCAAATATTACTGATGAAGAAAAATACGCAAACGCAAGATTGGCTATTTCCATTGCAAGAAAATTAGGTGCTTTAATTTGGTTAGTTCCTGAAGATATTAACGAAGTCAGAAGCAGATTGATTTTGTCTTTCGTTGGTAGTTTGATGGCTGTTGAAGCGACCTTATAGTACAATTAGTTTTATTACCCCGGAACGGTTTAAAAGTTCGTGTTATGTTTACTCCTCTAATGTATTATATGTATCCTCTTTCAATACAAGATGATCGAGCAAAGGTATTTGTAGGTAGACCACTTCGATCATCTAAAAATGACAGGAGCAACATTTTAAATATTTTCCTGCAGATAGGCTAACCAATGAAATTTAGGAGATTTTTCATTTCATTAACAATTTTTTCGAACCTAATAACAAGCTTGACATAAGATCTGCAACATGTCTAGTACAATCTTACCATTCACAGAAGCCAACTCAAAGAGGGTTGCATCATTATTTAGACAAGCCTTGAGAACTGCTTTCGATAGTTCCTTAAAATTCGATGCTTACAGAGCTGAAACAATTAAAATCAGAGCTCAATTTGAATCCAACAAGACTATCTCCAATCCTGAAGAGTTAGAGAAAGCTATTGCTAATGCAAATGCAAAATTAGCTGAATGGAAACATCCTGATCCATATATCACTCCATGCAGACCAGGTGGTACTAAATATCAAAGAAATATTATCCCACCTAAGGAACCTATCATTCTGGGAGATTGGTAGACCATATTGGCAGAGCAAATATATTGCGGCGATTAAATTTTAGCTAACCGAACTAATTAGCTGTCAGTACAATGGGATGAACCTGAAAAATTCTGCGTAAGGACAGCCCAATGGTTCTTAAGCAAAGTATTTCTTGCTCGCAGCCAATTATCACTAGCATATATGTGCTAATCATTACAGCATACTCACCTAGTATTCATTTTGGAGCATTAGACTCCATTTCCAACATAGCCATCCATAAGATTCTCAATAATATAAATTCAGGTGATTGAAATGTTGAAGATTGATGGTCGTAAAGCATGTTTGACATTTCAAACCTTAGTATCCATTCCAGTTTTAGTGGAATATCTGTTTTACTTGTACTCTATTTATCAAAAAATATACTTAACAGTTCTTTTACTATACAAAGCGTAGAAGTCTATTTCCGAAGGGTTAGTAGCTTTATTTTTGAAAAGGGTATGAAATTGAGTCAATCAAAAAGTCTAAGACCTTGCAGTCTTCAGATCTGTCTGGTCAGATTATGTCAAGAAACAGTCTTCAAAGAATATAAGGAATATATTGACCTTTTCTTGGAGTTGTTTTCGACGATTCAAACATGGAAATATAGGTGAACAAACACCCTAGTACTACATTTGGCATGTTCATAGTTACACAACTCAAAAATAAACCTCAGCCCGAAGCGAATCATAGTAATCTACGCCTTACTTGCTAAATTGTTTAGAGTATTTGCTGAATCTCCATGAATCTTTTTTGCATTTTTTGCATTTTTGCATTTTTGCAGTATTCTTTCAGATCTTTGTCAAAATTATTGATATGACGAAATAATAAACATACCTCATATTGATAATATTATTGATAATTACTAGTAGGGTCAGCTGCTCCAAACTATATTACCGTAAGCGGATCTTGCGATCTTCCTTTTACTATCACTTCACCTAGTTGCAACTCAGAACCGGGTAACCTTAAGTTTACGAATCTTTAGCCACATTTCAGTTTTGCAACAATCAGGTTCGGAAACCTAGGAAGAAATATACTTGTATCCACTACAATACAAAATTATAAGAACATGGAACAATCAGTATACTGGTGGTGCTTTACCATAGTTATGAGGATTGTTGCAAAATTTACAAGACAATTGTCAAGAATCGGTGATATGCATCTTCTTTCTCCTGGAAAGGTACCACAAGGCACTTCCATCAAACCAAAATTGCTTGTGTACATTTGGCTGAACAGAATCAATTTTAAGGTATTTGCTGATATGTGTCCGCTTGAGAGGTGGGCTTTACCAGAGAAGTCAAACATTGTTAAAGATTCTTATGCGACGAGCCGTAATGTATCGCTATCTTCTAGTATATTCTCAGTTTTCCGATATGAAACATCACAGGAGCTTTATCTATCAAGTAAATCATATATACAGGTGGAGATAATCAGTACAATCATTCACCATTTATCAAACGAAACGTGTCATTTAGTATTACTTTGTTTCCAACAAAGATTAATTGTTGCTAGTGTTTCTATTGTGGTTGGATTATTGTTACTAATTATCTCTCGTTTTTTGTCAAAAGACCATGACTCTGATATGGATAAGTCAGAACACAATACTCTTCTCGTTATTTTTCCCCATTCTAGGAGCTCATTTCCAAGTCAAAATTCAGTCGTGGTGACTCTTCCAACAGATGAAGTAACGAATACTCTGCAATTTCATGGAGACTCGGAAGTTGAATCTTTAAGTCTAATAGATTTCTTGGAAAAACCTACAAGATTGAGTCTGTTTAACATTGGAAATGTTGGAAAAGACCCGGTCATTTTGCCTAACTGCTATCTGATACAGAGCTCAAGCGCAGCATTAAATGGTTGCGAAAACGAAAAGATTAAAAAATGTAAGCAAGTTAACATGGAACAAATGGGCAGCGTTGAAGAGATTTTGAAACAGGACGAATCACACCCAATAAAATCAATGTTATTGCAGCAAATTGAGGTTCCAGGTAGTACATCTGACGGATCAAACAATGATGCGTCGATAGAGGATGAAATTAGTTTTAATACTATTAGTGAAAATGAGAATAATGATTCCAGCTACTTGTCTAACTTTCTCAGTTTATACGATAGTACAACTACAGCTAAGGTTGAAACAGTTCTTGGTCGTAATTCAATGGAAATTGCCATTGCAACACCCAATGATTCAATAGTTCACGATAATGTCGCTCTTTGCGTATCGAGAAATTTGACCTCAACTCCCTGTCTGCTTCCACCAAGTTCCTCAGAGAATAGTGGCTCCAAAGAGACAAAAATCAACGTGAATGGAAAAATATTGAAGTCAAAGTATCTGCCTTTGAAAAACAAAGAAAGTTTCTTCAATCCAGTTGAGAATTATATGCTCAATGGAGATTTAGAGATGTTGCTTGCAAGCGACTCCAGAGTTTCATCATCCCGAATTTTTGATATTGGAGAGAGTTTTGATTGGGATGTTCTGAAATTGAAGGAAATTCTTGATTTGTTTGATCAGGACAAAGCTGAGTTAAAAAGAGTCCGGAAGGATATAGAAATGCTAGACACCATCGATGATAAAGAAAAGGTTCTACAGCAAGTGCGTTTCTTTCTTTATATGAGTTTTGAGGACGAACATTTCAATGAGGTCTCTAATCATTGTATGAAATGGGTTCCAGATCACATTGATCAAATCATCAGGATCATAGGGGAGGAAAAGGAGTCCACGAGTATTCAAGGGATTCTCGTATTGAGAGACTATCTCACCTTTGCCTCAAAATATCAGGTTAGTGTGTCCCACTTCAATTATTGTGTTCTTAAATTGATAGAAGTGATGGTTATAGATCCCCAGTTCAAAGAAGTCATTACAAAATCAATATGCACAATTGTTGTAGCACTAGATTCTACAATGTTGGAATCAACCCTATTCACAATAATTGAAAACCAATTCCAATCTCCAATACAGCAAACCCCCAAACAAGTGATTCTTCTACGATGCATGAAGTACTATATCTGTTTCAACAAAGATTCGATCGTAGAGGAGCTAGTGCAAGAATCATATGTCAATAAATCCAAGACTTGTGCCTTTAGAATGTTACGATTATTGAATACCAGTATGGAAACAAAGATGGAATCACCAATGAAATCAAAAATTCCAACCATTAGAAGACAACTGAAACAGCTACCTTGCTCTAGTTTGAACACTTCCTTCAAACTTGAACTTATCGATCTATATCTCATTTTTGTCGATGTGCTTCTCAATGGCAATCGGATTTCACCGTCAGTTCAATATGAGCTATTGACGGAGCATATCTCCAAATTTTATGAGTTGGTAAAGCCACTAGTCGAATCGGAATTTAAGAAACTTCCTCCTCCCGAATTGAAAGAGTTGCACACTTTTCGTTATGAGGGGCCATCCCCAGTGGCTATATCACGTGACCAAACCTAGAATTTTTTTCCAGATGAGCTTCTCAAAAAAAATTCTATCAAATATAGCTAAGGAACAAGTTTATACATATACAAGATGCCTAGATCCAAACGTTCCAAGCTCGTTACATTAGCCCAAACAGATAAGAAGGGTAAAGAAAACAAAACCCGTATCTTTGATGAAGTGAGATCGGCTTTGGATGAATTCCAATACGTCTGGGTTTTACAATTAGATGATGTTCGTACACCAGTTTTACAAGATATCAGATCCGATTGGACTGGATCTAAGTTAATATTGGGTAAGAGAAGAGTCTTAGAGAAGGCTTTAGGTGATACTCCACATGAAGAATACAAGGATAACTTACATAAATTATCTAAAACTTGTACTGGTCTTCCT